>MWWA01000042.1_pt1 | contig 43708 bp, 42 predicted proteins | sample 1047341 | NCBI WGS metagenome assembly MWWA01 (sample SAMN06349978, study PRJNA376086) | soil metagenome | isolation source: MS5-1 sample Antarctic (ecotone) soil | place: Antarctica | collected 2015-01-13
CATCACCAGGGAACCCTGAACCGAAGCCGTTGACCGCACGCCACTATCCCCTCTTTCCAGCTCCTGCATCATCAATCCATAGCTGATATAATCCAGGCCACCGCCTCCGTATTCAACTGGTACGGTTGGACCAAAACAACCCAGGTCGCCCAGCTGCTTAACGATCTGCTCGGGAAATTCTGCCCGCTGTGCATAATCTTCAATAATGGGTGAAATTTCTTTCTTTACATAATTGCGAACAGTTTCCCTGATGAGTTTATGTTCGTCGGACAAGAGTTCATCTACTAAATAATAATCGGGCGATTGAAATTGGTCTGTAGCCATAAAATTGCTTTAAAAGGATCATTTAACTGATCGGCAAACAGTATAAATAACTGCAAATGCCCCGCAAATGTAAAGCTTAATTGATTAGAGGCCGTTGGCCATAGGAAGGAAGAACCTGCGTATTCAGGGTTATTTAGCGCCGAAATTTTGGGTCCAATAACGGCCGGAGCGGCCCATACCCATTTCCTTGTACATTTTGTTCATGATGTTTTTACAATGTCCAGGGCTTTTCAACCAACCTTCAACCACTGCAGCCTCAGTGGAATAACCACTGGCAATATTTTCGCCATAGGCTTTCCACTTATATCCCACTTTCTCAATTCTTTTACCGGCTTTACTGCCATCAGGTGCTATATGGCTGAAATACTTTTTCTGTTCCATATCAACGCTATGATGAAAAGCTGCTTTTTCCAGGATGCTGTTCCACTTCAATGCCGGCACAGGATAATAATAAGTATCCCCGCATTTGCAACCATTGGTACGCGCACGGTTCACCAGCTCAAGAACAAGATTTTTGTTTATTGCTGATGATGTTCCCGGTTTTGGTTCATAAAACCGGATGGAATCAAAGCCACTTGAAATAATCAGAATGGAAAACAAGAATAGAACAGACTTCATTAAAATGATTAACAGCGGCCCTATAGCGAATATTGCTCCTGTTTTCGTTAATAAAAAGCATAAAAAAACCACCCGAAGGTGGTTGCCATTATTTTTTCTTTCCTGAAAGTTGCACTTCCCTGTTCATTTCAACAATATCCACAGGTGGTAACTGAGCGTCAAGCAAATGCTGACTGTAAAAATCAGCCATGCGCCAGAAAAAATATTCTGTCATATCGCCAAACCCGTGTCTTTGCCCGGGAAGCACCAGCATTTCAAATCTTTTATTGGCCCTGATGAGTGCATTCACCATTCTTGTGGTGTTGGCAGGGTGTACATTATTATCGATATCTCCGTGCACCAGCATTAAATGCCCTTTAAGGTTTTGTGCAAGCGCAGGATTGCTTTCAATTGAATACGTAAAACTGGTGTCGCCCTTATCTGTGATCACTTCTTTAACCCCATGGTGCTTTTCACTCCACCAGCGGTTGTAAATACTGTTGTCGTGATTCCCTGCACTGGATACCGCAACTTTAAAAAAGTCGGGATAAACCAGCATGGCAGCAGTGCTCATAAAGCCACCGCCTGAATGTCCATGGATCCCCACCCGCTTGATATCAATAAATGGAAAGCGGGCTGCGAGTTGTTCAACCGTTGCTTTTTTATCAGCGAGTCCATAATCCCTCAGGTTACCATAGCCAAAGTTGTGGTACCATTTACTTCTGGAAGGATGTCCTCCCCTGTTTCCTACGGTAACTACAATAAATCCAAGTTGCGCCAGTCGGTCAATACGATCCATACCCCGGCTCCAGGTGGAATTCACGGCCTCGGTTTGCGGGCCCGGATAAACATATTGTATGATGGGATATTTCCTGGTTGAATCGAAATTAAATGGCTTGTACATTACACCATACAGATCAGTGATGCCATCATCTGCCTTTACTTTAAATGGCTCAGGGAATTTATAACCCGCAGACATGAGTGAAGAAAAATCAGCCTTTTCAAGATCCATGATCTTTCTTCCTTCCACATTATACAAAGCAGATTGAGGAACACTGTTCACTCTTGATGATGTAGATACAAAATAAGACCTGCTGTCATTCAGGCTGGTTGAATGATCAAAGTTTCCCGTGTTCAGTAAACGCAAACCGGTGCCATCCAGGTTTACGCGGTAAAGGTGTGTATAATAGGGATCTTCGTTTGCTTCTCTTCCATTTGCAATAAAATACACCACACGTTTTTTATCATCCACACCTACTATGTCTTCTACATGGTAACTTCCGCTGGTGATCTGATTTTTCAATTTACCCTGGCCATCATAAAGGTATAAATGTGCCCAGCCATCTCTTTCACTCCAGTGAATTAATTCAGAACCATTATTCACTAATCCCGGTCGCCTGGTTTCTATATAAGTGTTCAGTCTTTCAGGGATCAATACAGAAACATTGCCTGAATTGATATCCACACTGCACAGATCAATTCTTTTCAGGTCGCGGCTTGTTCGGTTAAAGTAAAAATTATTATTGTTGCCAAGCCATACCAAAGGACGCCAGTCATCATCTCTTGTATTTAATGGTGGTCGCGCCGACCAGATCGTAATATCCTGGTCGCGAAATTGTTTGATATCAAGTTCACGGTATGTTTTGGTGGCATTTGTAAAAAGATAGATGTTAGACAACGGTGATTCTTTTTCGCCAGGCATCCAGTATTTATAAGTTTCAAGCGTAGGCCTCGGATCGGAAATGCTGTTGATCACCCAGAGTTCATTAACTTTTCTAGCATCAGTGCGCACCATGGCAAAATGTTTCGAATCCGGCGCCCAGAAAATAAAAGCTGGTTTTCGTTTGTTCTTATTTTTCTCTTTATCAACATTGTTTTCACCAGTTCCACCAAGGAAACCCTCGGTGCCATAACTGAAATATTCCATTCCATCGCTGGTAATTTTATGTTCCACTATGGTGCTGTCCTCTTCATGAAGCAAAGCTTTTTCATAGTTGGAACGATCCATCCAGAACAGATTATAATTCTTTACAAAAACGATGGTTTGCCCGTCAGGAGCAATCGCAGCCCAGCGCGGATTGCGTTTTGGCTTTTTTAATTCACCCAATTCCACCAGTTGACCCGAATTCAGGTTGTATTCAAAATAATAGACCTTTCTTTCGCGGGCCGGTGTAGCACCTTTTTTCGTAGCTGTGTCTTTTTTAATTATTTCTTCAGTGCTCTTTACTTCAAACTGTATCCAGTTCTCATCACGCACGAACCTCAGGCTGTCGATCATCAAATGTTGTGCATCCATTGGATCTTTTACAATTGCAGTTAACTGGGCGGCCAGTTTTTCGTTATCGAACATTAAACGCTTTTGTCCTTTAGCCGGATCCACAATATACCAGTTCTTACCATTGGTTGTTTCATAGGTGTACCAGAACCTGTCTGAATTTTTTAACCAGTGTGGATCCACCGAAGTGGAGAAAATCATTTTTTCGAGTTTCTTTGGAGAGAACCTGGAAGCAAGCTGGTAGTTCGCAGCTAATTCAGTTGAAGTTTGTCCAAATGAGGAAAACTGTACCAGGGCCAGGCAGATAATTATAAATATTGATTTCATGGAATAATAATAAAAGGTTACTGATGAAGATAAATATGAAGTTTTGGATTTAAGAAGATGGTTTTTTAAGTGAAAGAAAGATTTTCATTTCTTTCTGATAACCTGAGACCATTGATCCTGCCATTTCTGCAAAATCAGCTCCTGAAGACGCATAGATCACCGCCCTGCTGGCATTCACCAGTATTCCGCAATCCTCAATCAGTGCAGCAGATGATATATCTGACAAGCTTCCCCCCTGCGCTCCAATTCCCGGGACCAGGAAAAAATGGTTTGGACTGATGGTTCGCACCTGTTGAAACTGGTCGGCGCGCGTAGCACCAATAACAAACATCAGGTTTTCAGTTGTACCCCAGGAAGCTGATTTTTCCATTACGGTTTCGTACAGCTTTTTATTTTCACGGCCATCTGAAATATTTTGGAGTTCAAAATCCTTTGCCCCAGCATTGGAAGTGAGCCCAAGCAGAATGGTCCATTTGTTTTCATATTCGAGAAAAGGCCGGATGCTGTCTTCACCCATATAAGGCGCAACGGTTATGGCATCAAAGTTCATGGTCTCAAAAAACGCCCTTGCATATTGAGAGGAAGTATTTCCAATATCGCCTCTTTTAGCATCCGCAATTTTAAAATGCGTAGCAGGGATATATTCAGCGGTTCTTTGCATGATTTCCCAACCTGCAGCACCCATGGCTTCATAAAATGCTGTATTGATTTTGTAGGCTACACAGTGGTCTTTTGTAGCATCGATGATCGCCCGGTTAAAATTATATACCGCATCAGGATCTGATTGCAGGTGTGGCGGCAGTTTTTGCGGATCTGTATCAAGACCCACACATAAATAAGATCCTTTTAAAAATATTTGTTCTGTTAGTTCCTGTCGGTTCATAATAATGATTTATCCTGCTCCAGTCGTTGCAACACCTGCGCTTCTACATTAGGTGAATCCCAGTGCTTTTCTATTTCTGGTATGCGCATAACTTCCTGCATGATGGCTTCCTGTTTCATGCTGTTTTTAAGCGCTTCGCTGTACCTGATACCCGGACTAAAAGTTACCTGGGCATAAGCTGGAATCCATTTGTCGGGATGGCGTTCATGAATTCTTGCCTCGATCTTTTTTTGCAAAAGAAATCTGGGATCAGCAGTCTTTGCACGCATCTCAATAAAATTATTAATGGCCAGGTCTGCAATGGCATCCGCGTCGGGTTTTCTGAGTTCCTGGAAATTGCGCAGGATGGAAATCCAGTCTTCCCCATGTTCCCCGATCAATCCATCCAGTACACTGCAATCTTCAAATCCGGCATTCATTCCCTGCCCAAAAAAAGGAACAATTGCATGTGCGGCATCACCCAGTAAACAAAATTGATCGGCTCTAATCCAGGGAAAGCATTTTACAGTTACCAATGATGCAATCGGATTGTGAAAAAACTGCTGATCCATGTCGGGAACCAGCGGCACCACATCAGGAAAAGTTTCATTGAAAAAACGTTTAACGGCTGATTCAGTTGTAAGCTTTTCAAATGAAAGCTCGCCTTCAAAAGGAAAGAACAAAGTACCTGTAAAACTTCCATCAAGATTGGGCAGTGCAATCAGCATGTATTCCTTTCGGGGCCAGATGTGGAGTGCATTTTTTTCCAATAAAAATTGCCCGTTAGCACCTGCAGGAATAGAGATCTCCTTGTAACCACAATCAATATAGTATTGATGATATTCAAATGTATTATGGCTCATCATGTGCGCGAGCCTGGCAGAAGAATAAGCACCATCCGCACCAAACAAAAGATCAAAAGCAGTTTCAATTGTTTTGTTCTGATCATCTTCAAAAATCACCTGGTTTTTTTTCCAGTCAATACTGTTGCATTTAAGTTGAAAAGAAAACTGAACGTCATGTGCTTCGGCAAGGTCAAGCAATTTTGCATTCAATTCGCTACGCGAAACAGAATGGATCGACTGCCCCTCTTTTCCATAAGGCTGAAAAGCATGAGAGCCATCAGGATTATGAATATGCCTTCCTTCCATAGGTATGGCGATCTTTATAACTTCATCGGCAATTCCAACTTCTTTAAGTGCTTTGATGCCCCTGTCACTCAATGCAAGGTTAATGGAACGACCAGCTTCCACTACCTGTTTGCGCATATCCGCCCTGCGCTCGAAAACATGAACCTGGTAACCGCGCTTCGACAGGTAAATAGACAACAAGGATCCAACAAGACCGGCACCGATGATTGAAATATTTTTTTTCTTCATTCCTTACTTTTGTCAGGCATCAAAACCTGTTTCATGATATTTCCAAACATCCATATCTCTTCAAAACTATTATACAGTGGAACTGGTGCCACCCGGATTACATTGGGCGCTCTCCAGTCGGCAACAACCCCTTTTGCTTTTAATGCATCAAACACTTCCTTTCCATTTTTTATCATCAGGATAGAAACCTGGCATCCATAAGCGCCTTCATTTCGTGGAGTGATCACTTCCACTATTTTTTCCTGGTGTTCTTTATTGATGTTATCCAGGATAAAAAACAGGAAACCGGTAAGTAGTTTTGATTTACGAATCAATGCCTCCATTCCTACTGACTCAAAAATATCAAGTGCAGCTTTATGTGCGGCCATAGACAATACCGGTGCATTGCTTAACTGCCACCCTTCAGCAGTTGGAATGGCTTTGAAACCCTGCTTCATTTGAAACCGTTCCGCTTTTTCATGTCCCCACCAGCCAGCCATTCTTGGAAATGAAGGATCGGATGCATGTTTCTGGTGAATGAAAATTCCTGCAACACCTCCAGGCCCGGAATTTAGATATTTATAACTGCACCAGCATGCAAAATCAACATCCCAGTCATGAAGCTCCAGTTTAATATTTCCTGCAGCATGTGCCAGATCAAATCCGGCATAAGCACCCGCTTTATGTGCAGCCCGGGTAATCGCGGACATGTCCATTACCTGACCATTATAATAGTTCACGCCACCGATCATTACAACCGCTAATTCTGCCGCGTGTTCTTCGATAGATGCTAAAATATCTTCCGTTCTGATATGGAATTCACCATTTCGGGGACCCACTTCAATGATCACTTCTTTTGGATCCAGGCCTTGTAATAATGCCTGGCTTTCAATTGCATATTGATCGGATGGAAATGCTTTGGCTTCGCAGAGTATTTTGTAGCGCTTACCATCTGGCCGGTAAAAACTGGCCATCAGTACATGCAGGTTCACAGTCAGTTGGTTCATGACCACCACTTCAACAGGAAGTGCCCCAACTATTTTTGAAATAAGTTCAGGAAACAATTCATGATAGCTTACCCAGGGATGCCTGGCTTTTACATGACCGTCAACCCCAAGTGCTGCCCAGTCATCCATTTCCTGCAATACATAATCTCTTGCTGTTTTTGGTTGCAGCCCCAGCGAATTTCCTGTAAAATATATAACATCTTTCCCGCTGTGCTGCGGTATAAAAAACTTTTCTCTGTATAACTGTAAGGGATCTTCCTGATCCAGTTTCAATGCAAATTCAAGGTTATGCTGATAGGTCATCCTTTTAATTTATCCTTCATTTATAATGGCGATCACTTTTAATTCTATAGCGATGGGTGTTGGCAGACTATTTACTTCCACTGTTGTTCTGCAGGCATGAACATCTTTAAAATAATCGCCGTAGATCCTGTTGTACACCGGAAAATCCTTTTTCATATTGGTAAGAAAAACCGTAACATCCACCATGCTTTCCCAACTGCTGCCACTCGCTTCAAGTACTGCTTTTACATTGGCAAATACCGAATGACATTCTGCTTCGATATCGTAGGAAACCATATTGCCATTTTCATCTTGCACCAGTCCAGGTATGGAATTGTCTTTTGCTGAACGTGGACCAATCCCTGAAAGAAACAGCAGGTTACCCGCTCTTCTTGCATGCGGATATGCGCCCAGCGGTTTTGCAGCATTGGTGGTATTGATGATATTTTTAGTCATTTAGTAAATTAATTTTTGCTTCTTCACAACTCCACGCAAATATTTTTCGCTTCAGTAAAAAACCGCAAGGCATCCCAGCCGCCTTCCCTTCCAACACCACTGTTTTTCATTCCCCCGAACGGTGTTCGGAGGTCGCGGAGGAGCCAGCAATTGATCCAGACGATTCCCGCGTCGAGTTTTGCAGCGATTTTATTGGCCCTGCTAATGTCCTGCGTCCAGATGGTAGCCGATAATCCATATTTACATGAATTGGCAAGGGCAAGTACTTCTTCATCAGTTGAAAACTTTTGCAAAGTAACAACAGGTCCAAAAATTTCTTCCATATTGGTTTGAGTGTTGCAAGCCAGGCCTTCAATTACAGTGGGTTCAAAGAAATAACCCTTGCTGCATCGACCCCCCGGATCAACAACATTGCCTCCACAAAGAACCTGGCCGCCTTCCTTTTTTGCCATTGCAACGGCAGCCACAATTTTATCAAAATGAATTTTACCAACCAGCGCACCTTGTTTTGAACTTTCCTCCAAAGGATCTCCTACAGTGAGTTTTTTTACCTGGCTGACAAAGGTTTCTTTAAACCTTTCATATATATTTTCATGAACCAGGATACGGGAGCCGCACAAACAAATCTGTCCCTGGTTCGCAAAAGATGACTGAATGGTAGTCTTCATCATTTTTTCCCAGTTACAATCATCAAATATGATGTTTGGATTTTTACCTCCTAGCTCCAGCGACAATTTTTTAAACATCGGTGCTGCAATGGATGCGATCCTTGCACCTGCTCTTGTACTGCCGGTAAAAGAAATCGCTTTTATTGAAGGATGTTTTACAATGGCCTCACCGGTAGTTTCCCCTTTTCCATGAACAATGTTCAACACACCATCTGGAAGTCCGGCAGCCTTTACTATACGCGATAAAAGAAATGCGGTGACCGGTGTAACCTCGGAAGGTTTGGCAATGACACAATTTCCTGCGGCAAGTGCCGGTGCAATTTTCCAAGTAAAGAGGTATAAAGGAAGATTCCAGGGTGAAATGCAGCCTACAATTCCTACAGGCTGACGGAGGGTGTAATTGATCGCTCGGTCTTCCATTGCATGACTTTCGCTTGCAAAATGCATGATGCCTGTTGCAAAAAACCTGAAGTTGGCAGAAGCGCGTGGAATATCAACACGTTTACTCAGCCACAGCGGCTTTCCATTGTCATTGGTTTCCGCCAGGGCCAGTTCATCCATGTTTTCATCAATCAGTTTCGCGATCCTGTTTAAAATTTTAAACCTTTCTTCAACCGGAGTTACAGACCATTGAGGCAACGCTTTCTTTGCAGCCTGCACCGCCACTTCAATATCCTTTTCATTACTGTCAGGTACCAAACAAAAAACTTCTCCTGTTGCAGGATTGATATTTTCAATAAATGCGCCACTCAGTGGACCAATAAAATAACCACCTATAAAATTTTCAAGATGGTAAGGTACAGAAAACAGGTTAGTGCCCTTTTTCTCTGAAGTATCGTTGGTCTGTAATTGCATAATCAATTTATCGTGTTTTATATCGCACCTGTTCTTCCTCCATCTACTGGCACGCTTACACCATTTACATAAGATGCGGCAGGTGATGCAAGAAATGCGGCAACAGCGGCCACTTCGTATGCTTCGCCAAATCTTTTCATAGGAACATCCTGCATCATCTGGTTTTCTACTGCTTGCTTATCTATGTTTTTCTTTGAGGCCGCCAAATCCACAATGGTTTCCAGTCTTTCTGTTTTTGTAAATCCGGGTAAAACATTGTTTACGGTAATATTGTACTGCCCTAACTCATTGGCCATGGTTTTTGCCCAAGAAGCCATTGCACCCCGCACAGTATTGGAAACACCAAGGTTGTTCAATGGAATTTTTACGGAAGTGGAAATGATATTGATGATCCTTCCATATCCATCCCTTTTCATTCCTTCCATTACGGCTTTTGTAAGCATGTGACTGGTGAGCACATGCTGATTAAAAGCTTTGGTAAATTCTTCTTCCGCTGCAACTGTTATAGGCCCGGAAGCTGGTCCCCCGGAATTGTTTATAAGAATATGAATGGTTTTTTCAGATAAGATTTCAGAACAGAACTGCTCCGTTGCGGACCTATCATTAAAGTCAACCGCATGAAAATAGTGTTTCTGGCCAATGGAGAAATCCAGTTGCATCAATGCGCTTTCAAGTTTGGATGCACTCCTTGCTACGAGGATACAATCAGCACCCATTTGCGCGAGTTCTTTTGCAATAGCAAAACCAATTCCCTGGCTGCTACCGCAAATAAGCGCCGTTCTTCCTTCAAGTGATAAATTCATGCAGCCAAACTTAGGCAGATTTGTTGTAATTTTTGCTCCGTTTCGTGCCTGCCAGTAAACTAAACTATTTTTTGATTTCAAAAACAAGGTAATATGTCTATTGTTGCTCCTTTCAACTTGAAAAAATGGATCGATGAGCACCGCGATCTGCTTAAGCCACCCGTTGGCAATCAATGCATTTATAAAAACGCAGAAAACTTCATTGTAATGGTTGTAGGCGGACCCAACGCGCGCAAAGATTACCATTACAATGAAAGCGAAGAATTATACTACCAGGTGGAGGGCAATATTGTATTAAAGATCATAGACAACGGAGTACCGAAAGCGATTCCGATCAATGAAGGGGACATGTTCCTGCTGCCGCCACAAACACCACACTCTCCGCAAAGACCTGCCAATACCGTGGGCCTGGTAATAGAAAAAGTGAGAGAGGAAGCAGAGAACGAGGAGGATGCTTTTATGTGGTTCTGCGAGAACTGTGGCAATAAATTATATGAAGAATCGGTTTTTGTAAAAGATATTGTACAACAGCTTCCTCCTATCATGGAAAGATTTTATGGTAATACTGACCTGAGAAAATGTAAAAGCTGCGGAAGTGTGATGGAACCGCCGGTGAAGAAGGGATAAGGGTTGGAGGTTAGAAGGGTTAGGGGTTAGAGAATGCTATCACCTTGCATTTTGAAACCTTCCTTACTCATAATAAAAACACCACTACATTCGCACCACTAAAAAACAGGGTAATTTGACTATTGACATTCACACGCACATAATGCCATCCAAAATGCCCAATTGGGTGCAAAAATTTGGTTATGGCGAATTTATTCATCTTGAACACCGCAATTGCAAGGCCTGCATGATGAAGGGTGATCAGGTTTTCCGCGAGGTGGATGCAAATTGTTTTGATGAAACCGTCCGTATAAAAGAAATGGATGAAACCGGCGTAAACATCCAGGTGCTTTCCACAATTCCTGTACTGTTTAATTATTGGTCCAAACCTGCGGACGGACTGGAAACATCCCGTTTTTTTAACGACCATATTGCAGAAACGGTCAACAAAGAGCCGCAACGATTTATTGGACTGGGTACGGTTCCACTCCAGGATATTGACCTGAGCATACGGGAAATGGAAAGGTGTATCCAGGAATTAAAGATGCCGGGTATTGAGATCGGGACCAATGTAAACCAGAAAAACCTTGCAGACCCGGAGTTTACTCCATTCTTTGAGGCCGCAGAAAAAATGGGCTGTGCCATTTTCGTACATCCCTGGGATATGATGGGAGAAAAAGACATTCAACAATACTGGTTGCCATGGCTGGTGGGCATGCCGGCAGAAACCACCCGCGCTATTTGCTCCATGATCTTTGGAGGCGTGTTGGAAAAATTTCCAAAACTCAGAATTGCCTTTGCGCATGGCGGTGGTTCGTTTCCTTATACATTAGGCCGTATTGAACATGGATTTATGGTAAGACCTGATCTTGTACAGGTTGACAATCCAATACCTCCGCGATCCTATTTAGGAAAATTCTGGGTGGACAGCCTGGTTCATGACGCTGCAGCATTTGAATTTCTACGCAATTGCATGACGGATGATAAGATTTGTCTTGGTTCTGACTACCCCTTCCCGTTAGGCGAGCACCACCCGGGATCTTTAATTAACAGCTTGCCTTTACATGAAAAACAAAAGGAAAAATTTTTAATGAAAAATGCCTTAGACTGGCTCGGGTTGCAAAGATAAAATACATGCTAATCAACAACCATTCAACCACTGTTCAACCACTGTTCAACAACTACTCACCACCCCCTCTCCTGTCTTCTCTCTTCCGCATTTCCTCCGCAATGAACCTGCCTCCATCATCACCTTTTTCCAGTTTGCTTATAATGGAATGGTAACTTTCCTTATCCCGGTTCTGGCTTAGTTTAAAAACATGATCGATGGATTGCACTTTAACTTCAAAAGCCACAATGGCCTTTAGCAGTTTTTCGCGGTAATCAACCGGCAAATTATCGTAAACAGTTGTAGAATGTTGGTCGCCTTTTTCAAAATGTAAAGAAGTTTTTTTCAGCACATCGATCAAGGCTGCATCGTCAAGAAATTTTATAACGCCTTTTACATGAACGGACATATAATTCCAGGTAGAAGCCTGCTGCGGATCCTTATACCATGTAGCGCTCACATAGGATGAATTTCCGGTAAATACGCAAAGCACATTAGGGTTTTGCTCAAAAGCTTTATGATGATCCTGCTGTTTCATCATATGGCCTGAAAGAAAAAGTTGGTGATCTCTTTCTTCAATAAAAACAGGGATCTGTGTAGCTACCGGCTGCTGGTCCTGATTGCAACCTGCTATGAAAGCAAAAGGATGGTTGTGGATAAATTCCATTACATCCTTAGGATCATTTTCTTTAAAATATGGAAGGTTGTACATTTTTATTCTACTACTTCAGCAATGGTTTCAGCTTTCATGTGCGCATTGCGCATGGAAATACTCCTGGCAACGATTCCTGCAAATTCACTGAAGGCAAGTTTGGTGATCTCATCACTGCCTTCCATTACCGGCACTCCATCATCACCGCCTTCGCGGATACTTTGCACCAGAGGGATCTGGCCAAGGAAAGGAAGATCATATTCTTCTGCAAGTCTTCTTCCACCTTCTTTTCCAAAAATATAATATTTATGATCAGGCAGTTCTGCAGGAGTAAAATAACTCATGTTTTCCACCAGCCCGATGATAGGCACGTTGAGTTGTGCCTGTCCGAACATGGCAATTCCTTTTTTTGCATCTGCCAGTGCAACATCCTGCGGCGTAGTTACTACAACAACACCTGTAACAGGAGCCGTTTGCATTAATGTTAAATGAATATCACCTGTGCCTGGAGGCATGTCAATCACCAGGTAATCCAACTCACCCCAATTCACATCTGTAATAAATTGGCGTACGGCACTGCTGGCCATTGGACCGCGCCATACAACTGCATTGCGTTCATCCACCAGGAGCCCAATACTCAGGAGGCTGATCCCATATTTTTGTAACGGTACGATCATGGCTTTCCCATTCATTTCTGTCATCATGGGTCTCTCACCACGAACACCAAACATGATGGGTACGCTGGGCCCATAAATATCGGCATCCAGCAACCCAACAGCAGCACCGCCTTTAGAAAGCGCCAGTGCAAGGTTGGCTGAAACCGTGCTTTTTCCTACACCCCCTTTTCCACTCACCACCGCAATAATATTTTTTACACCCGGAAGCACATTTGATTTATCGGCACGAATCGTAGTGGTACTTGAGGTGAAATTTACCTGAACATCAGCAGCAGGATTGAATTCATGGATGGCGGAAATGCAATCTTTTTTCATCATTTCCTTTAAAGGACATGCAGGTGTGGTGAGCACAATGGTGAAAGAAACGGCATCGCCTGAAATTTCAAGGTCTCTGATCATATTCAGCGTTACAAGGTCACTCCCCAGATCCGGCTCCTGCACTTTACCGAGCGCCTTTAACACTTCTTCCTGCGTCATATCAGCATTTGTTAATGAAGTTGCAAAGTTAGGCTAAACAATCATGCACCAACATTGTTATAATCAATAGATTCTATTTTTGAAAGGATGAAAAAACTGTTCCCTCTGTTGATGCTTTTTCTTTTTGGATCTGTAAAGGAATCCAAAGCCCAATTTGAATCAGTAAAAGATTCTGTTGTGCAGTTGTATGGTATTGTAATGACAGCCGACAGCCTGGTGGGCATTCCGGCGGTGAGCATTACCATTAAAGGATCCAACCGCGGAACGATCTCCAACAACCAGGGTGTTTTTTCTATTGTCGTTTTGAAAGGTGATGAAATTGAATTTACGCACGTTAGTTTCAAAACAAAAGCAGCAGTAGTGCCCCGAAACCTGGAAGGCAATCAGCATAGCATGGTGCAATTGATGGTTGAAGACACCACCTATCTTCCTGTTACCATTATTAAACCCCGACCGTCGCCCCAGCAATTTGAAAGAGATTTTGTAAATATGAAAGTGTCTGATGATGATATCGAGATCGCACGCAGGAACAATGACGTGGCCAAGAGAAGGGTGCTGGCAAAAAATTTACCGGCAGATGGCAGCGAGGCCTCCAGCATGCAATTCAGAAATATTGCAACAAGAGCTTCTTATACGGGACAGATCCCACCTATGAATATTTTTAATCCTGCCGCATGGTCTGAATTTATCCAGGCCTGGAAAAGAGGAGATTTTAAAAGAAGAGACTGATCCCCTTCCGAAATAAATAATACCTTTTAATTATGCAGAAGGTCAACATAAAAGAAAAATTCAGCCTTTTTGCCGATCACTGGCATCCGCGCATTGCAGGAGAATTAAATGGTCAGCATGTAAAACTCGTCAAACTGAAAGGACCTTTTATCTGGCACCAGCATGAAAATGAAGATGAGCTATTTCTCGTGATCTCCGGAATCCTGAAAATGGAACTTGAAGAGCAGACCATTGAGATCCTCCCCGGGGAATTTATTATTATTCCCAAAGGCACACTGCACCGTCCTGTAGCTGATGATGAAGTTGAAGTGCTTTTATTTGAGCCTGCGTCCACCATCAATACCGGCGATCAAAATTCGGGATTACGCCAGGATCAGCTCCAGAAAATCTAGTGCTGTGTTTAGAATAAAATGACCGATCGAGATGTGAAAAGGTGAAGGGTGAATGGAGTGGTGAATGGTCAATGGTCAAGTGAATCACGCTGTCCGGTAAAAATCAAACATCACTTTCAATTAAGGTATTTTGCCTCTGGCCGGCGGGCCTCGTACCTGCCCCGCTGCTGAATTCCCCGTGGTGATTGACTATTGACCATTGACTATTCACTTGACTAAAGCCAGGCAACAAAAAGGCCTCCCGCAGATTACGCAGATTTACGCTGATGGGTCTTCTGCGTTCATCAGCGCAACTGCGGGCAACAAGAGGCAGGTGAGCGATAGTGATTGAATCTCCTTCCAAACCAAATAAGGGGGCTTCAAGTTTTAAAAAAACAACATCCTTCAAACCCACATTGAATTTCAGCGACTAATTTGAGGCTATAAAACTTTCCAGGACAGCAACGATTCCCCATTGACCATTCACCATTGACCATTGCCTATTCACTTTTGATCATTCACCATTGACTTAACACTATTGTTATAATCTGACTTACCTACGCGGGGGCGTACCCTTTCCCTGCTTTTATTAAACACATTTCTTCCTTTGTCAATGCCTTTTCTTACGAGCTTTTGTTCTTCCACCGGCAGCTGAAAGATGGTTTTACACTCTGCACTGCAACAACCATCAAAATCAGATCTGCATTTTTCGCACTGGATGAAAAGTAAGTGACAACCATCATTAGAACAGTTCACATGGGTATCAGCTGGTGCACCACACTGGTGGCAGGAAGCGATGATTTCATCAGTGATCCTTTCACCAAGGCGGTTATCAAAAACAAAATTTTTGCCGTGAAATTTCAGCGGAAGCGATTTTTCTTTTACCTGATTGGCATAATGAATGATGCCCCCTTCGAGGTGAAAAACATTTTTAAATCCTTTGTGCAGCATGTAGGCGCTTGCTTTCTCACACCGAATTCCGCCGGTGCAATACATAATAATATTTTTATCACGTGCGTCCTGCAACATTGCTGCAGCCATAGGAAGCTGGTCGCGAAAAGTATCAGAGGGAATTTCTATAGCCCTTTCAAAATGTCCAACTTCAAATTCATAATGGTTGCGCATGTCCACCACAATGGTTTCCGGATCATCAGTTAATTCATTAAAGGTTGCTGCATCTACGTAGCGCCCTTTATTGCGCATATCAAAATCAGGATCCCCGATGCCGTCTGCCACAATTTTATTACGCACTTTGATCTTCAGCACCCAGAAAGATTTACCATCATCATCAATGGCCGCATTCAACCGGATGCCTTTCAGCGCTTCAATCGTATAGAGGTCGTGTTTTAATAAATTAAGGTTGAAAGCTGGAACACTTACCTGTGCATTAATGCCTTCAGTTGCTATATAAATTCGGCCGAAAACATTCAGGGCAGCGAGTTGCTTATACAGCGTGTCTCTGAAAGCCGCAGGATCTTCAACATGAAAATAATGATAGAAAGAAATGGTGGTCCTGGGCTCTTTTTCTTCGAGCAGGCGTTGCTTAAGTTCCTTTTGGGAAATACGGTTATGTAGTTGTGCCATAAATGAAATTTGATCACTTGCAGGGTGAGCTCCGTAAAACGGAAAAAATTTCTTCCCTTTCGGGGGCACAAAAATACGGTTTCACAACAGAAAATGATTGTGAAACCGTATGGGTATGAGGAGGATCAGTAATTAAATTGTACCTGTAAGGATCAGGATCAAACCCAGCATGGCAACAATAAGGGCTGCAATCGGGGAAACAAGAATAAGCGCCAGCGCCAGCACACCAATGATTATATACAGCACTACCTGCCTGTTGGTAACTGCTTCCTTTCTGCTGAAAAAGGATTTTATTTTTAATTTAAATGCCGTCCACAAAAAACGACGCTTCAACTTTCTGAATTCTTTTTTACTTTTTTTGGCAGCGTACACTGATAGAACCAGCATGGTTAAAAGTGAAGCTTCTGCTACTGGATAATTTGGTTGTTCCTGAACAGGTGTTGTTTCGGGAGCGAGGGTTGAAGTAAATGCCATAGATTTTGTTTACTGGTTTATAGGTGACACGAATTTAGGCAAATTGACCAAATTATAAATATTTATTAAAATTTTATTTCGCATTCGTAAACATTCCGCCAAACAAACCGCCTGCACCAAGTCTGATGCCAAAATGATTTCCAGGCTCAGCCTGATAGGCAGTAATAAAATCAATTCTGAATATCTTTAAAATATTTTCAACCCCAACAAATACTTCTGCATAATAATTATCCCTGTTTACATAAAAAGTATTCGTTCCGGCAACTAGATTCCATTTTAACCTGTTAAACAAAGGAATTTTATTTGTGATCAGTCCATTAAAATGATGTTGCAGGTGCAGTACACCATAAATTTTTTCTGTATTGCTGTAACGGTAATAAGGTGCAAGCTGAAAACTGTTGAGGTATTCGCTGGCGCTGAGGGTCTGGTTACCAATAAAGTGTTTGAAATCAGGAATGTCCACCCTGGCGGTATTCATAAAGCCACCGGTTCCAACATGATATTTCAAATTCCCTTTCAATTTAAAATTTTTATTTCCCCGTATATTAAAATTCCATTTATCAAAATCTGCTACACTACCTAACAGGCCATTGATCCCTTTTGAGTAGTTAAGCGTAAATGTTGGTGCTTTGGAACCAATAGATACTTTCCTGTGAGGATATTGAATGTAATACTGTCCCGGCTGATAAGACACCTGCAACGTAGTTACAACAGCTTTGTGCTTTTCGAAAGGAATTTCCGCCAGTTCATAAGGATGGTTAGGGAGGAACTGGAAATTCTTTTTATAAAATGAAAAGTCAGATGTGTTTTGTAATGGAAGCCTTTCTTCATAGGTAAGATCTGCTGCAATACGCCACCCGTTCTCATATTTTGTCTGGTAACTGACACTTCCATAAACATTCTCATAAATCTTCATCCAGTTGTCCCTGTATAAAAGGGTTGAAAAACTGTTGAATAGAGGACCAATTGGATTCTCTTTGTTAAACTGACTCACTCTTTTACCACCTGAAATGGTAACACTGTTGTTTCCTGAAAAAGGGTCACCCGGCAAAACTGACAATGACAGGGAGGGATTAAAATGACGATTATTAAATCCATACCTCAGGATATTAGATAGCTCATACTTTTTACTTCCTTTTCGCGGGCGAAAATTAATTGAATGATTCAGCGAAAATACAATGCCTTCTACCGTATTATAAGACAAGTTAGTGATAAGTGGTTCTATCCTGTAAACAGCAATGTTTCTGGATGTATAAATATTCCTCCGCACACCTGTCAGTATTACATCGCCTGCGCGGATCGGTTTCTGATTCCTGCGCATTGAATCCAGTGTATGTTTTGAAAACATGGAATCGCGGTAGGATTTCACCAAACTGTCCTTAAAAACAAAATCTCTTTTTTCCTCAGGCTCAAGTGGCACGGGACGTATCTCACTCCAGTAAATACTGTCACGTTTATTGGCTGCAGTATCATAAGTCATCAGAATCCGGTTAAAATGTTTTTTGCCGAAACCAGGATCCAGGTCATAATTATTGAACACATTCAGGAAATTGCCGGTGATGTCCACCTTCAAAAATTTTAAGGCTACATACACTACCTGGTTATGGGTTTTCCAGATATTATTTGAAACCGGTGCATGTATCTGCTTAATCTTAATAGTATCAAGTAAATCAAGCTCGTAATCCTTATTGGTTTCCAGTTCAAGACTATGAATTTTCCATTCGCCATCGACTACATAAAGGTGGCCGGAGAATAAAGGTTCAAATTTGCGCCTGGGTGTTACCCTGATCTTATTGATCATTTTATCACCTTCAAAAAAATTTCCTTCGTACTTGAATTTGTAATAATGAAAAGCATTGTCTGAAACCGGGGAAACAAAGCCGCGTGGATTTGATCCACTGAAAACCTGCACATTGTTTTCGTAGAAATTAATAAAAATAGGAAATGAAATTCCATAGCCACCTCCGCTAGAGCGGGAAGAAATCACATCATACTTGAAGCGGTTGGGTTTTTTATAAGAAACTTTTGTAACCGATTCAGATAAGTGCATGATCCCACGGCCTACAGAATCAAAGCCGCTTTTTTCCAGTTCTTTTTTATCTACACGGGCACCCAAAATGCGGTCGGGGATAAAACGCGATTTTAAGAGTCCTTTTAAATAAACATCCACCGTGAAAGAATCCACCTCTTTATTATGGAAATCTCTTTTCTTAATGGTTTCCTTCATGATCTGAATGGCAGGGTCCTCTCCTCTTTTGATCACTACTTCTTCCATTGAAAAATCCTGCAGACCCAGCGAAAAGTTCAATTCCAGGTTTTCACTTTCAACCTGTACTTTTCTTTCCTGTGCCTTATACCCCAGATACTGGCAAATAATGGTGAAACTGCCCTTTCCTGTCTGAAGCTGGTAACGACCCTGGCTGCTGGCCACTACACCTCTTGAAGTGCCTTTGATAATAATAGAGGCATATGGTAAAGATTTGCCCTCCTCATCGGTAATGTTGCCGGAAACCGATTGCCCAAAGGTGGAAGCAGTAAAAAAACAAAGGAACAGCAGGCAAAGAAATTCTTTCATAAGCAGATAGATTAACGAATTTATACCGGCCTGTTGTGAGCTGCGCAATTGAAAAAAAAATTAACAGGAATTTTTTAATATGTCCTCTTTCTTTTTCTAACCGGACGAAGCGCACTCCCCGCCATGGCTGCAAAACCACCGACAAGCGCTCCAACCAAAGCCGTAACGAGAATAAGTAAAATTGAGGAACCGTCCAAAGGAAATAAACTGGCAATTTTTGTGGAAAGAATGCTTTCATTCCGCGTATCGATCCACAGCGCTACCAGCCCCCATAATAAAAAAATACCCAGGAAGCCCGATAAAAATCCTAATCCTATTTTTTGAGGTATCAGCAGCGCTACAAGAAATGCAATGATGGCAATACTCCACCAGGGAAGAAACATGCCTGCAAGAAAGGCCAGCAAAGCTGTAAGAAAAATGGCAAGTAACATTTTCATTATGCAGATTTAGCTATTGGTAAAACTCAGTTTACTGATGATCCTTTTATCAGTGGTTTCTCCTGGCTTCATCATCCATAAAGAATAATAGGTGCCCGCCGCCCATTTATCGATAAACTGATCGTAAAACCTGCTGCCTGGATTGCCACTTTGTCCACCGGGATAAATACCAAATGCTTCAGTAGTATCTGTTAAGTGAACGATCATGCGCCAGCTGGGGCCATGACTGGTGGTGATGGCATTAATAGTATTGCTCCATCCTCCCACTTCAAGTCCGGTTCTGCCAAAGGGTAAAAAAGCATCTTTTAAAATATGGTAAATTGTAGGCGACTTGTGTTTCCACCAGGCAAGGCGGCCCTCTGCTTCAGACGTGGCTAGAGTTGCAGTCGCTTTTTGAATTGCCAGGGTTACCAATTCCTGTAAAGAATCTTTATGTGGTGTATTTATATTGTCTACAAACCGCATGGCAGAATCTTTAATAAGCAGTTCATAAAGTGTTTGTTCATCCGGGTAGGCCACCTTGTAAGGCACCCTGCTGATTTCATCGTACCACACCAGGTGTTCCAGGCTGTCCCACCAGGTCTGAAAGATAGTAGGAGCCGTAGAATTTGGGTCCGTATTGTGATCCCAGCTACGAATGACAGAGACGTAGGCACGCTCTTTTTCATCCAGCCTTTCTTCATTCACATATTGCAACAGAAGTTTTGATGCGCCTTCAGCAAATACACTGTGAACATTCAACTGGAGTTTCATCATGTCTGAAGGCGTTATTCCCTGCATGGAATCCAATTGTCTGTGAATGGCCACACCCCTTGCAGTAATATAATTGCCTGGAATAAAATAAGGATAAGTAGAATCCACCGGACGTTGATTTGCACTTTGAATAAATCCTGAAGAAGGATTGATGACATGCGGATTTTCAACCTGCGGGATATAACCCTGCCACATATACGATGAATCTGCACCTGGCATGATATAGCTTCCCTGCCCTTTCCATCTTGCAGGAAATTTGGCTTGTTGCCACAAAGCAATATCACCAGATTTGGAAGCAAAGCCCATATTCTGGCCAGGTGTTTTAAATGTTTTAATCGCCGACTCAAAATCGGAATAGCTGCTGGCCTGGTTTAATTTGATCCACATCAAACCCTCGTTGGAAGGTTCTTGTGCAGTCCATTTAACCGCAATGGAACGTCCTTCTGTATTTTTTGTTGAAAAGCTTTGATCATACATCACGGGTCCAAAAACCGTATAGGCTACCGTATCATAAAAATCTGCAGCGCCTTTGATCCTGAAAGTATCTATGCGTAATGTAGCTGCCTGCCAGGTATTGTTGAACCAGTATTCTTTTTTCGAATCATCTTTGAATTCAACATAATAATAATCCTTTACATCTCTTTGAGCATTGGTAAATCCAAAAGCAACATTATCATTAAACCCGATGATCACACAGGGGGTACCCGGGAAACTCGCTCCATATACATTCATGTTCGGCGTTGTGATCTGGATCTCGTACCAGATACTGGGAAGCGACAACTCCAGGTGTGGATCATTGGCAAGAATGGGTGCGCCGCTTTTTGTTTTGCTGCCATTTACAATCCAGCTGTTACTGCCGTTATTCCTGTCAGGTTTTCCGGTTTCTTCAGCATTAATGAAAAAAGAATCCTTTTTAAAATAAAGGGAATCAGCAGATGCAGGTTTTACAGGAATTATTCCAGGAGCAGCAAACCCGGTTCCTTCGGGTACGATGGGTACAAGTGCATCAGGCACCTGGGGAAATAACATGGACATCTCTTCTTCACTAAAAACATTTTTCATGTTGGTGAATTCCAGATCCCTGTCATGACCTGCCAGTGTTTTGCTCATTTGTTTAAGAAACAATGCAGATTTTAATACCGACCACCTTTCAGGTTTGTAGTTCAGAATTTTATACTCCAATGGAAGTGAAGCTTCTGTAAGATGATATATATAAGCATTTACCCCTGCAGCATAAGCTTCATACGCATCCCTGGACTGCTGGTCGGCCTGTATTTCTTGTGTTGCCAGTTCAGCAGCATGCACCATGCCCAGCCTGCGTTGTTCGCGGTCGAAACGAAGAAAACGCGGATCATTACCCAGCTTTTCGCTGATCCTTCCTGAAGCGGCAATTGTTTGAAACTCCATTTGCCATAAGCGGTATTTGGCATGCAGGTAACCCTGCACATACCAGGCATCTTCATCATACTCTGCAAATACATGCGGTACCAGTCTTTCATCCATGTACACATCCACTTTTCCTTTCACACCATTTACAACAATATTTTCGTCAGGAGGATTCCCCACAGGTTCGGCATTTTGCCAGAATCCCTGTTGCGGACTTAATAATTTTCCAAGCGGAGGAATGCTTCCCCATGATCTGCTTAATGCAAATATTAAAGCCAGTGTAATGGCTGTACTGAGGACAAATAGGAGTATTCTCATAAACAATTAGAAGCGAAAGATAATCATGTTTAAGTAAAAGCAAATGATCCCAAAGAGCTTCCTGAGGCGCCTACTCTTTTTTTCCCTGGAGCATGGGCACAAAACTGAATTTATCGTACACTTCTTCTTTCATGGAGCCGTCTGGCTGGCGAATCAGTCTTTTCATCACCTGAACTTCTCCACTGCCCACCGGGATCACCATCATTCCACCGGTTTTCAACTGGGTGATCAAACGCGGGGGAATATCAGGAGCCGCTGCAGTTATCAGGATCCGGTCAAAGGGTGCGTAAGTAGGCAAACCTTCATACCCATCACCGTAAAAGAATTTGATGTTGCGGTACTTCTTTATAAAATCAAATTGCTTGTTGTTCTCAAATAAGGCTTTTTGTCTTTCAATTGTAAAAACCTGGGCGCCCATCTCCGCTAATACAGAAGCCTGGTAAGCGCTACCGGTTCCTATTTCCAGCACTTTAATAAAAGGTTTTATTTCGAGCAATTGCGACTGATAAGCAACAGTATAAGGTTGCGAAATGGTCTGGCTTGCTGCAATGGGGAAAGCCTTGTCTTCATAGGCCACTTCATCAAATGCGGAATCAAGGAAATAATGACGGGGAATCGTTGCAATGGCTTCAAGCACTTTTTCATCGGTTATCCCTTTCGACCTGACAAGATCTACCAGTTTTTTTCTTAATCCTTTATGTCGGTACGTATCTTCGGTCTGTCTCATGCCGCAAATATAACATGCTGGCTCCCTTGCTAAAAAATAACCTTGACATGCTGCAGCAACACCTGCTATTGATTTTTGTGTGGATGATTTTTTGTTGGCTGCATAGCTGGTTTGCGGCTACCGGTTTTAAAAAAAGTTTTCAAAAAAAGTTTAGAAGTGGTTCCAGGTATTACAGGCTGTATTATACGCTGTTTGCATTTATTTCCCTGATCGCAGTGGTCTGGTTCCAGTTCAACATAAAAACCGTTTTTGTTTTTCATCCAAACTTCCTTTTAAAAGGCGCAGGTATTGTTACAGGTTCCGTTGGATTGGTGATCATGCTGCTTTGTATAAAGAAATATTTTTTGAGCCTGAGCGGACTGAAAAGTCTTTTGACAGAAGCGGGAGCAGCAAAACTCATGACAGACGGTTTGCACAACCACTTAAGACACCCCCTTTACCTTGGCACTTTTATGACGTTGTGGGGAGCTTTCCTGTTCATCCCTTACTGGTCGCTACTGCTTTCAAATGTGGTCATTACAATATATACCCTTATCGGGATCAGGCTGGAAGAAAAAAAACTGCTGATGGAATTTGGAACCGATTACAGCAATTACATGAACAAAGTGCCCATGCTGTTTCCCTGGTTATTTTTCAACAGAGAGAAAAAGCCCTGAGTAACCGCCGAAAACATCCCTTTCACCGAATTGGTTAATACATTGGAAAAATTCAGGCTTTCTTTGACCTACCAACCACTACTAACTGCTTAACTTATTAAGTCCATCCGCCTAAGATTTGATACCCGCCCTCGCGGGTATCTTGTTTTTCAGGAGTTGATGTGAGCCAGGATAAGAAGGGCTTTAATTTAAATTCATTTCTTCAATGATCGCGTTGATCTTTTGTTTCAGGATTTGTTTCGCCTTTTTAAAATCCGCAGTATCGCCAAGCGTTGTTTTTACACTGAAATAAAATTTGATCTTGGGTTCCGTTCCTGAAGGCCTTGCACTGATCTTGCTTCCGTCTTCAAGCAGGAACTGTAATACGTTGGACTTTGGAAGATGGATAGGGGTTGTTGTACCTGTTGCGATCTCTGTGCTGACCTGCTTTTCGTAATCCAACAATTGGATCACTTTACTTCCTCCAAGCATTTTTGGAGGATCTTTTCTGTAACCTTCCATCATGGCTGCGATCTCCTGCTGGCCGTTCATTCCTTTCTTTGTAATGGAAATCAGGTCCTCAAGATAAAAGCCATATTGCTGGTAAAGTGATAACAATTTCTGGTACAAACTTCTACCTTTTGATTTTTCATAAGCGGCCATTTCACACAATATGGCTACAGCAGAAATAGCATCCTTGTCGCGGATCTGCGAACCGATCATCAATCCATAACTTTCTTCGCCTCCAATGGTATAATTTTCCTGCCCTTCTTTTTCTCTTATTTTTTCAGCGATCCATTTGAAACCTGTAAGTACATTATAGCATTTCACACCATTGGCTTTTGCGATCACATCGATCATATCGGTTGTTACAATGGTTTTAATTACCATGTCATTAGGCTGTGCAATTCCTTTCTCCTTCCTGCTTTCAATTATATAATTAAAAGCAAGTACGGCAGTCTGGTTACCATTCATCAGCACCCAGTTGCCTTCATTGTCTTTTACGCCGATACCTACACGATCTGCATCGGGATCGGTTCCAAGTAAGATATCCGCATCGAGTTCAGCTGCTTTTTTAAGTCCGATGCTCATGGCCTCACTTTCTTCCGGGTTTGGATATATCACTGTTGGAAAATTTCCATCAGGTGTAGCCTGTTCTTCTACAATGTGGACGTTTTCAAAACCAAACTTTTTCAAAACCTGAGGTACAAGCGTAATGCCTGTGCCGTGAATGGAAGTGAAGACAATCTTAAGGTCCTTCTGTTCTTTAATCACCTCAGGATACACACTCAGTTCTTTCAGCATGTCGAGATATGCATCGTCGATTTCTTTTCCAACAATTTCAATATTTTCTTCGCCCCCACTCCATTTTACATCACTGAGGTCTTTGATCTTTTCCACTTCTGCGATCACGGCTTTATCGTGGGGCGGAACCAGCTGACCGCCATCTTCCCAATAAGCTTTATAGCCATTGTATTCTTTTGGATTATGCGATGCGGTACAAACCACACCGCCTTTGCAGCCCAGGTGCCTGATGATGAAAGAAAGTTCAGGCGTGGGACGCAGGTCTTCAAACAAAAAAACCTTGATACCGTTTGCGGCAAAAACATGCGCAACGGTTTCGGCATAAAAGCGGCTGTTGTTCCGGCAGTCATGTGCCACCGCCACTTTCACCTGTTCCTTGGGAAAACTTTGAATCAGGTAATTCGCATAACCCTGCGTGGCCATCCCAATGGTGTATTTATTAATGCGATTTGTGCCAACTCCCATAATACCCCGCAACCCACCAGTTCCAAATTCAAGGTTGCGGTAAAAAGCTTCTGCAAGTTCATCGCCTCCATTGGCCTGCATGCGCCTGATCTCTGCTTTCACTGCTTCATCAAAATCACCTTTCAGCCAGTTGTTTACATTCTGTTGGATCGTTTGGTTCATGTTCAAAGTTTATATTACGGTAATAATCTGTCAATATCACGCGCCGGTCACTTCCTGCGAAGTTAAGTCTACGTACATTTGCGCAGTGAGAAAATGGCTGTTTCAAATTTTTATTTGCCTTTCCCTTCCCTGCTTTGCTCAGCATACAATCATTGCTGACACGACCATTTTACAAAAAAACGATGCCGCGCGCAAATGGCTGGTTGGCGGATCTTCCGTATTAGGGTATGGTATTTCCATTTACTTTTTTAACGAAGCCTGGTACAAAGATTTTCCTCGTACTGCTTTTCATACCTATAATGATGCTGGCGAATGGAAGCAGATGGACAAGGTCGGCCATGCATGGGCAACTTATAATTCAAGTCGCATTGTGAGTTCGATGTGGAGGTGGGCCGGAGTGGATCAAAAAGCAGCGGTGTTGCTGGGCACCGGGAGCAGTCTGCTCTATATGACCTCCATTGAATACCTTGATGGCTTATCGGCAGACTGGGGCTGGAGCTGGCCCGATGTAGGCATGAATGTTTTTGGTGCATCGCTTTTTGCAGCACAGGAACTTGGCTGGAAAGAGCAAAGGATGCAATTGAAATTTTCGGCACACAAAAAAAATTACCGGGATCCCGGTCTGGAAGCAAGAGTGAATCAATTATATGGCAGCAGTTTGCCGGAAAGATTGCTGAAAGATTATAATGCGCAGAGTTACTGGCTCAGCTTTAACCTGGGTTCGGTTTTGCAAAACAATAAAATGCCAGCCTGGTTGAATCTCGCCATTGGCTATGGTGCAGAGGGCATGTTTGGTGGTTATGAAAATATTGGCTTCGATAAAAACGGCAACCTAAATTTTGATAGAAGAGATATTCCGCGAACGCGTCAATGGTATCTGTCACCGGATATTGATCTCACCAGAATCAAAACCAACAGCAAATTCCTGCGTTCAGCGTTTTATGTATTGAACATGGTGAAGATTCCAGCGCCTGCACTTGAACTTTCCAATAAAAAATTAAAATTGAACCTGGTCACTTTCTGATCAGAACAACCAGGCACCGGTTAACTGATTTCCTTCAGTTTCCACGGTGATGTGCTCCTGCAATGTAGTAGAAATCGACAATCCCCTGTAATCGGTTTGCACAGGAAACAATTTATGGCTTCTTTCAACCAGTACCAGGGTTTGTATTTTTTTAGGATGCACTTCCAGTAAAGGTTTTAAGGCATACAACATGGTGCGACCGGAATTGGCCACATCGTCAACAAGCAGAATAGCCTTTTGTTCGGGAACACTGTTTTTTTCAATACGAACATTCCCGGGATCTTTTTTGTTGAGTTGAATGGTGATATAGGAAATTTCAAACCCGCCGATTTTTTGAAGCTCCTGTATCAGGCAGCGGGCAACAATTTCGCCATTACCATTGATTGCAGCAACCACCAGGTTTTTATCTTCATGGTTCTGCTCCGCAATTTCCAGTGCCATTCTTTTGATTTTGCGGGTGATGGCAGCGGCGTCTAATACACAATTCCTTGTTTCTGTGTTTGAATCCATTTTTAGCTCCTATTTTTACAGCGCTTAAATTAGCAAAACTATATGCAGTTGGTGCAACAAATTTTATTTTCCCTGATGGCGGCACTTGCCATCTGGATCTTTATAAAAAAAGCAAAGCTCATTCGTAACAATATTCAATTGGGACGGGATGAGAAAATGGAACCACACCCCGACAGGTGGAAGCAACTCCTGCTCATGGCATTCGGTCAAAAACGAATGTTTGACAACCCGCTGGTAGGGCTGCTCCATTTTGCAGTTTATGCCGGGTTCATTATTATCAATATTGAAATCCTGGAAATCGTACTGGACGGGATCTTTGGAACCCACCGTCTTTTTGCTCCTTACCTGGGAAGTTTCTATTCTTTCGTGATTAATTTTTTTGAGATACTGGCTTTTCTTGTGCTCGCCTCCTGTGTGATCTTTCTTTTAAGACGCAACCTTACTCGGGTTAAACGACTGAATGTGTCGGAGCTGGATGGATGGCCCAGGCAGGACGCAAATTACATCCTGGTATTCGAGATCGTTCTGATGTCGCTTTTCCTGATGATGAATGCATCTGATAAAGCTTTACAGATACAAGGTGCGGATCATTATCTCCAGACAGGAAACTTTTTCATCTCGGGATTTCTTACACCTGTGTTTGCCGGTTTTGAAACAGCGACGCTGGTTGCCATTGAAAGAACCGCATGGTGGTTGCATATTGCAGGTGTGTTTGTCTTCCTGAATTATCTCCCCTACTCCAAGCACCTGCATGTGGTACTGGCTTTTCCAAATACCTATTATGCAAGGCTGGAACCACAGGGTAAAATGTTTAATATGCCGGAGATACAAAAAGAAGTTTTGTATGCTATGGAACCGGGCAGCATTCCAGCCGACGGGCAGCAGGAAGAAGCCAAAAGATTCGGAGCTAAAGATGTATTTGACCTGAGCTGGAAAAATTTGATGGATGCCTATTCCTGCACAGAGTGCGGGCGTTGTACTGCTGCCTGTCCTGCCAGCCAGACCGGTAAAAAGCTTTCTCCACGCAAGATCATGATGGATACCCGGGATCGCCTGGAAGTGGTTGGAGGAAATATCAATAAAAACGGATCCTTCCAGGATGATGGCAAAAGCCTTTTGCATGATTATATAACTACGGAAGAACTCTGGGCCTGTACCAGTTGCCAGGCCTGTGTTCAGGCATGCCCTGTACTCATTCACCCGCTACATATCATTAACCAGCTTAAAAGATACCTGGCACTAGAAGAGAGTAACCAGCCTGCAGAATGGAATGGCATGTACAGTAATGTAGAGAACAATTTTGCGCCATGGAAACTCAGCCCGGATGAAAGAGACAACTGGGTGGGAGAAATGGAACAGAAATCCTAATAGCAATCCGTATTATAAAGCAACTAAAACGCCTGAAGAATTTTTTCAATTTAATCACAATCCCTATATCTTCACGCCCTTTACAAAAAACATGGCATTACTTGAAAAACACCTGGTAGTAAAAAAATCTACCATTCCTGATTCAGGACTCGGACTATTTACAAAAGTTTTAATTCCCAAAGGCTCAAGGATCGTTGAGTACAAGGGAAAAGTCAGCCGCTGGAAGGAAGTAAAAAATGAAAGTGATAATGGTTACCTGTATACAATTAACAGGAATCATGTGATCAATGCAAAGCCCTATAAAAAAGCACTGGCGCGGTACGCCAATGATGCTTCAGGCATCAGCAGGATCAAAGGCATTAGTAATAATTGCGATTATGTAAATGATGGATTGCGTGCCTATATTGAATCCGTAAAAGAGATACCAAAAGGGTCCGAAATTCTTGTTTCCTATGGTAAGGAATACTGGAACGTGATCAAAGAAAATATTAAAACGGAAAAGCAAAAACAGAAAGAACTTGCCAGGAAAGCTGAAGGCAAAACCACATCAAAGAAAAAGGCTTCAAATAAAGTAAGCAGGAAAAAAAGTAAAAAATAAAACGGATTTCTTTTCAGATCCGTCCATCCGTTTTATTAAAATCTTCCAGCAGGTTTTCGTGTTTTTTTACATCTTCTTCGGGATGTTCCAGTTTGTGCTGTACATCTTTTTTGATTAAGATCCTGGTAAGTTGCAAGAGTGCTGTTATTGCAAAAATGCCACCGATCACCCAATTGAGGATACTTTGATTTCCGGTAACAACAGTGGCTACCAGCTTTCCTCCCAAAATAAAAACCATATTGCCTAACAAGGTGCCAATACCAATGCCTGCGATATAAAGATTATAATGATCTTTCCTTGGAAGCAAAATATTTTTAGTGAACAAAACCGTACTCCATCCAAACCAGAAAGGAATCTGCACCGGGTTCAATGCGCTCATAAACAATCCGAGTAAGAACCGGTTCATTGTACTGCTGAGGATAATGTTTTTATCAACTTCCGGGTGCAATGCGGCATAAAAACTGGAAGCGGCGAGAGCCGAAACAATTACTACGGTCATCCATTCCAGCGCTTTGAGTATTCTTTGTTGTTTGCGCACCCAGTCCATCGCAACCAGTGAAAGCCTTACATAAACCACTTCGGCAGTCAGTGCGCCCAGCGAAAATAAAATGGCGGGATGAATTCCATCCGAAATACTGATCTGCATGGCAGCGATGTTCAGTGTGCCCAACGGAAGTGTACCGATGAAACTGATCACCATTCCCGTAAAAAAAACATGCAGTAATCTCGGCATCAACGAATGTATTTAGTTTACACCGGAATTTCCTTGTCCAATTTTTCCAGGACCTTCAGGTGTTTCTTGCCTTGTTTTAAAAATTCCCATCCTTTTTTAAAAGTCCAGTATTTAAAGCCCTGCTCATGATTGTAACGCGCTATTTCAAACAATGCTTTCCAGTGGGCAAGAAAAATTTGATTGGCAGCTATCAATCCCAGGTTTGAATGATATACATGATTGGGTTCCGCTCCGCTCCCGTTGTATTCCAATATAGAAAAGTTATTACCCTGTTTAAGGTCTTTCACCGAAGTACATTTGATATCGTAACGTCCGTAATAAAATTGGGCAGGCAAACTCAGTGCATCAAAGATCTTTAAAAGATCATCATCAATGAGGTGATTCAGATTGGTGAATGTGGCACCCCGGTTCAGATTGGCCGCATGGGCAAGAAAAAATTTTTCACCGGGTAGCAAAACATCATTCCATTTTTCCTGGTGTTTGATAAACAGTTCTTCGATTCTGAAACGTGCCTTGGGATGCGTTGCTACCAGCGCTCCAATGGTTTGTTTGCCATCGCCTTCAATTTCCATCAAACTTTTCTGAATAAAACCAGTGATCACTCCTTTTTCCCTGTTGGGATACCGGTAATAAAATACACTCACTTCCAGGGGATAGGTGACCAGTTCCTGCACAATATATTCAAAAGGGATCATGGAATGATAGGTTGCAAGGCCAGCTTCATCTTCAATCTTTCTGAAAAGCAGTCCTTTCATCCCTACATCGGGCTTTACAATAAAAGGATAGTGAAATCCTGCAGCCGCAACCTGATGTGCAACTTCATGAAATGGAATGCCTGGAATGATATAAATCGTTTTTGGATAGGTGTTTTCAGGCAATTGCTCATACATTTCTTTCTTTCCTTCTCCTTCAAAACCTCCAAAACTGATGGTTGGATTTGAGGGTGTAAAAAACCATAAAGATCCCGACCGGAGGCAATACCATGCCCATACGGGCGTAATCAACAGGTAGCGCAATTCGAATGGCCATAATTCCCAGTTGCCGATCTTCTCCCAAAAACTTTTCCACTTCATAATGTCATCAAAAATAAATACATATTTATTCTTACTTCATAAACGCTTCCTTGGCTTATTTTTGAAGTTGGAGAAAATATTATGCAGGTAAGAACAATGGCGGAATTCTTTGCTGGCGGGGAAACACCCGAAGTGCTTTTCTGGGTAGGATGTGCCGGCAGCTTTGACCAGCGGGCGCAAAAGATCACGAAAGCTTTTGCAACCATTTTAAATCATGTGGGCATCCAGTATGCCATATTGGGCAAAGAGGAAATGTGTACGGGCGATCCTGCAAGAAGGGCGGGCAATGAATTTCTTTTCCAGATGATGGCCTACCAGAATATCCAGTTGTTGAATAATTACAATATTAAAAAGATTGTAACCACCTGTCCGCATTGTTTCAATATCATAAAAAATGAATACCCGGAACTCGGCGGCAATTATGAAGTGGTGCATCACTCCAGTTTTCTTCAGCAATTGATCGATGAAGGAAAGATCCGGCTAAACGATGCATCTGTGTTTAAGGGGAAGAAGATCACGTACCATGATAGTTGTTACCTGGGAAGAGCCAACGGCATTTATGATGCACCCAGGAAAGTGCTGGAAGCACTTGACGCTGAACTGATTGAAATGAAGCGTTGCGGTAAAAAAGGATTTTGTTGTGGTGCCGGCGGCGCTCAAATGTTTAAGGAAGAAGAACCAGGGAAAATGCGCATCAATATGGACCGATCCAACGAAGCCATTGAAACAGGTGCAGGTATTGTTGCAGCTGCCTGCCCATTTTGCAATACCATGCTGACAGACGGAATCAAAGGCGCAGAAAAAGAAGCAGATGTGCAAGTGCTTGATGTTGCAGAACTGGTTGCCGCCAGCCTCATAAAACAAACGAACTAAAAGAAAAAAAATGGACCTCGAATATCGCTACCTCCTTCCAGAAAATTTTGCACCAGGCAGCAGGGTCTGGGTCTACCAGTCAAGCCGTTTGTTCATGCTCAGTGAAGCACTTGAACTGGAAGAAGTATTGGAACAATTTTCTGGATCCTGGCGTTCGCATGGTGCCGAAGTAAACGGCTGGGCCCAATTATTCTTTGGACAATTTTTGGTGATCATGGCAGATGAATCATCAACAACAGTAAGCGGATGCAGTACCGATGCTTCAGTAAGATTTGTAAAAGAAACGGGCGCAAAATATGGAGTTGATTTTTTTAACCGCACCAACATGGCCTTCGTGGTAAAAGATAAAATTGAACAACTTCCCCTGAACCAGCTGGAATATGCCTGGCAGAATGGTTTTATACAACGTGATACATTGTATTTCAACAACCTGGTTCAAACAAAAGAAGAACTGGAAAAAAAATGGATCATTCCCGTAAAAGATTCATGGCTGGCTGCGCGGCTAGCTCCCTTTGCCCATTAAACTCTTTAGTTTTTCCTTTGCTGCCTTCGGTGTTGCCTGAGTGGTTTTACGGAATACATAGGCAACAGAGATCCTGAAATTCCGTGAGCGCGTTTCATTAAAGTTTTCAGAAATGAAATTGGTGCCATAAGTAAAAGAATGATTCCTCTGTTGAATAAAAGGATCAATGCTGTTCAATGTAAGCACGAGTTTTTTATCAAAAAATTTCGCCTGTACTCCTAAGTTCATACTCAGGTTGGTTCTTGCATTTCCCTGTGGATTCGCAAACCGGTTGTAGGTAAAATTGCCGGTTGCACTATATAGATCATTAAAAGTATAACTGGTGTTGATATTGGAAGTCAGTGAACCTCCGTCACGAAACTTACGCACCTCTTTATCATAAGCGCCATATACATTATACACATAGCTGGCACTTACGTTGATACGCAATGCTTTGCTGATCTTGTACCCGCTCCACGCACTTAATTCATATTCTTTTTTATTGCTGATGTTTTGCCATGTGGTTTGGGTGGTATCAGCCGATATCCTTGTTCTGATGGAATTAAAAATATCCTGTACCAGGTTATAACCCATTCCTATATTGAAGAACAGGTCATTTTTATTTCGACCAAAAACCAGATCATAATTGTGTGCATACGAAGGTTGTAATCCGGGATTGCCAAACCTCAGGTTAAAAGGATCGGAGAAATCAACCGTGGGATTTAACTGCCCGATGCCAGGCCTTCTAATGGTTTTGCGATAGGCCATACTCAGGTTCCATACCCCATTCCAGTTCTTGTTAAGCGTAGCGAAAGGAAGATAACTCCAGTAAGTATTACCGGTATCTGCGGCGGCTTTTACCAGGTCAAAATGAATTTTGGTTTGCTCGGCAGCCATTCCACCAGTGATACTCAGCTTTTCATTAATCAGGTGCTTGAGCGAACCTCTCAGGTTTTTTACTTCCTGTTTAAAAACAAGTTCATTTGTAAGCGCATCAAGGGCAGTCCATTTTCCTGTAAAACCGGTTAGGAAATAAGCATCTGCCTCTATGTGTGACCTGGAGTGGTTGATAAAACTTCCAAGTGAAACCGAGGTCTTTTTATTTTTTAATAGAAGGTCGTATTGCACCCTGAAATTTTTTCCCCATGTACGGTTTTCGTTTAATAGTTTTTGCGTGGAATCTTTACCGGAGAAACTATAATCAGGGTTTAAATAGCTTTCATAAAACAGCCGGTCATTCGAACTGTGTGAATAATTGATGTTGGTAAAAAACCTGAGTGTTTCACCCGACTTTTTTGTTTTGAAAGTATAGCTGAAATTGAGAGAGGGGTTCAGGCTGTTGCCAGTACTGTTGATCAACCGGTTCCTCAACCGGAAAATTTCTGAAAACCTGTTGATGTTGATGTTATCAATATTGTTTTGGTTATCGAAAACATGATGATTGTAATTTACCACCAGGTTCAATGCATGGTATTTATTGATGTCGTATTGCACACTGGCCCGGAAATTTGGCCGCATGTTTTCGTTGATGTGGTCATTCTCGGTATTAAAAAAATTCACCGAATCTTTAAAAATGTTTTGCCTTTTTGAATATCCATTTCCAAAAAATTCGTTATAAGCCACTCCGCCCTGAACCGAAATATTCAATCCCTGTTTGCGGTAATTAAAGCTTCCATTGATGGCTCCCTGTGTTCTGGTTCCATAGGTAAGATTTATTCTTCCATTGATCCCAACGGTTCCCTTCCTGGTAATGATGTTGATGACGCCACCTTGTTCGTTTGCAAACTGTGGTGGTGGATTGGTCATCACTTCAATTTTTTCAATGGAACTCCCGGGCATGGATTCCAGCAGATCCTGCAACTGTTGTAAATTTAGTTCTACAGGTTTGTCATCAATCAGGATGCGGGGCTCTTTTCCGCGCACGAGTATATTTCCTGAAGCGTCTTTGCTCACCAGCGGCACCGTTTCCAGTAGTTCGCTGGCACTGCTTCCGGCACTTAATGGCGATTCACTGGCATTAAAAGTTATGTTGCCGTCCTTTGTCTGGATCAGCGGTTTTTCTACATAGATCACCACTTCATCCAACAGGGCTGCAGTGGCCGGGTGCAACACGAGATCATTCAATAAAATATCCTTTTTTTCTTCTTTAATAAGGATACTGTCAATTACCAGGTTTTGTAAACCCGTATAGGAAAATTTTAAACGATAATAGCCAGGCACAAGGTCAGGGAATTCAAAACCACCATTATTTGAGGTTTGACCGGTAACCAGTTGCGTACTGTCATTGATGGGCGATAAACGAACGGAAGCGCCTTCCAATGCTTTGAACTGCTCGTCCATAAGGTTTCCTGATATGGAACCCCGGAAGGTGACCTGAGCCCGTACGGAAGTAAAACCAAGACAAAGAATCAGGAACATTAAAAACCGCATGACCACAAAGATAACTTCAAAACATTCCTAAAATATGCCATCCTGTCACTTTCGCTGTGCAAATGATTATCTTTGCGCATAATTTTTTGCTGATGGAAGCAACCCTTCTTCAACCCTTTTTGGAAAAAAAACACGATGAATCCCGCCAGGGAGAGGCTTTTGCGCCTTTCCAGGAGGATCCCATTCCCTATAAAAAGCATTTTTATATAGAGAGTTATGGCTGCCAGATGAATTTCGCCGATAGTGAGATCGTTGCTTCCATTTTGAAGGAAGCAGGATTTGGCGCCACGCGCAATATCGAGATCGCCGACCTGATTTTATTAAATACCTGTTCGATCAGGGAAAAAGCCGAACAAACTGTACGCAAAAGACTTACGGAATTTAAAAAACTAAAAAAGGCAAAACCTTCCACCCTCGTAGGTGTGTTGGGCTGTATGGCAGCAAGATTAAAATCCAGGTTCCTGGAAGAAGAAAAGCTGGTAGATCTTGTTGTGGGACCAGATGCCTATCGTACGCTTCCCCAATTAATTTCAGAGGCCGACGGCGGCCAGCGATCAGTGAATGTGCTGCTGAGCCGCGAAGAAACCTATGCCGATATTGCACCTGTGCGCCTCAATAGCAATGGCATCTCCGGCTTCGTTAGTATTATGCGTGGCTGTAACAATATGTGTTCTTTCTGCGTGGTGCCTTTTACAAGAGGCAGAGAAAGAAGCCGCGCGCCACAGAGTATATATGATGAGTGCCAGGATCTCTTTAGGGAGGGCTTTAAAGAAGTTACCTTGCTTGGACAAAACGTTGACAGCTATCACTGGATGCCTGACCTTTCCATTGAAGAAAAAACGGGCATTACAAAAGATCATTATAACCGGCAGCCGGTGAACTTTGCTCAGTTGCTGGAAATAGTTGCCCTCATTTCTCCCGAGCTGCGTGTAAGATTTTCAACATCACATCCAAAAGATATTACAGATGCCGTACTGCATACCATTGCAAGGCACGAAAACATCTGCAAATACATTCACCTTCCTTTACAAAGCGGATCCACAAGAGTATTGCAGTTGATGAACCGCAGCTATACGAGGGAATGGTATATGGCCAAAGTGGAAAGGATCCGGGAACTGATTCCTGAATGTGGTATCAGCTCCGACATCATTGCAGGGTTTTGTACAGAAACCGAAGAAGAGCACCAGGATACACTGTCCATGATGTCCTTGGCAAAATTTGACCTGAGTTATATGTTCTTTTACAGCGAAAGACCGGGCACGCTGGCCCAGAGAAGATATGAAGATGATATTCCCTTAGCCGTTAAAAAAAGAAGACTCCAGGAGATCGTGGATTTGCAGGGCAGGCTATCGCATGAAAGCAATAAAAGGGATCTCGGAAAAAGCTTTAAAGTTTTAATTGAAGGCAATTCGAAAAAAAGCGATCAGCAATGGATGGGCAGAACCAGCCAGAATAAAGTAATCGTATTTCCCAAAAATGAACAACAACTTCAACCCGGCGATTACGCCTGGGTACAGGTGAAGGAATGCACGCAGGCCACATTAATAGGTTCTATATTATAAAAATTACAGATGGAGTTGCAATCAATAAAGAACAGGTTTGGAATTATTGGAAATTCGCCGGCACTGAATTACGCCCTGCAGGTAGCCGTGCAGGTAGCAAATACCGATCTTACCGTACTAATTGCCGGTGAAAGCGGTGTGGGTAAAGAAGCTTTTTCACACATCATCCATTCCCTTTCTGCTAGAAAACACAATCCTTTTATTGCAGTGAACTGCGGTGCCATACCCGAAGGCACCATTGATTCTGAATTATTCGGACATGAAAAAGGATCTTTTACAGGTGCTGTAGATGCAAGAAAAGGCTATTTCGAAACTGTAAATGGCGGCACTATTTTTTTGGACGAAATCGGGGAAATGCCTTTGGGCACACAGGCCCGGTTATTAAGGGTTTTAGAATCCGGTGAATTTATCCGTGTGGGTTCTTCAAAAGTGCAGAAAACAGATGTAAGGGTGATTGCGGCTACCAACAAAGACCTGCTGCAACTGGTTCAGCAAAACAAATTCCGTGAAGACCTTTATTACAGGTTAAGTACTGTACCGATTCGCGTGCCTTCTCTGCGCGACAGGCAAGAAGACATTCCCCTCCTGTTTAGAAAATTTGTTATCGACTTTGCAGAAAGATATAAAACCACACCAGTGCAACTGGATGATGAGGCCAGGCAAAGACTGATGAACCACCGGTTTCCGGGAAACATCAGGGAATTAAAAAACCTGGCAGAACAGATTTCCGTGCTGGCTTCAGAGAAATCTATTTCAATAAAAGAACTCGGAAGGTTTTTACCTGAAACCAGTGACAACCGCCTGCCGATGCTTTCGGGTGCCAATGGCCAGGACAGCCATGGATTCTCAAATGAAAGAGATATTTTGTACAAGCTTTTCTTTGACATGAAACGGGATGTAACAGAATTAAAAAAACTTTTTCTTGAAGTGATCCAGAATCCAAATCTCGCGCACCAGGATCCAGGGTTTATAAAGGAGGTTAAAGAATTGCAAACTCATGATATGCCTTCTTCTGTTTTAGTAACTTCAAACATTTCCAATCCGCAGCCTGTTGTTGTTCACCATGATATTTACGACCATGAAGAAGTGGAAGAAAGTTTGAATATTATGGATAAGGAAAGAGAACTGATTATAAAAGCACTGAAAAAACACAGGAGTAAAAGAAAAGATGCGGCACTGGATCTTGGCATCAGTGAAAGAACACTGTACAGGAAATTAAAAGAATACGACATCGATCAATAATGAAAAAAATTGCCTTCACCTCTGTAGTCTTGGCCTTGATGGTTCTGTTACTTGGAACAAATTCCGGCTGCAAAACCTATAGCCTGAATGATGTGGGCACAATGCCGGATAGTGTAAAAACCGTACGGGTTAATTTTATAGAAAACCGCGCACCTTATGTAAATCCCCAGCTGAGTCCTAGCCTCACCGACAGGCTGAAACAAAGAATTACCAGCCAGACAAGGCTAACCAATACATCAAGCGATAATGCACATTGGGATATCAACGGGAGTATTGTCGATTATTCAGTGATTACTACCGGTGTTCAATCCAATAATGGCCGGCAGCAAACCACCATCAACCGGTTAACAGTTACCGTCCGCATGACCTTATTCAGGCAACTGGAAAACAAGACAGAAGAATTTGAAGTAAGCAGAAGTTTTGATTTCAGTGCCACCCGATCACTCCAGGCCGCCGAATCAGCTTTGCTGGATGATATGGTGCGCAACCTGACCGACGAAATTTTCAACCGTATATTTTCCAATTGGTAGTAAATTGCCCCCATGAGCAAAAGAATTCATGCGCTGGCTCAGCATTTTTTTGGAAAGGATTCCCTTGAAGATTGTTCGCTGGAAGATGTAAGAGCGCTAGCTCAAAAATATCCTTATGCATCCGCAGCCCAATTTCTTTTGCTGGAGAAACTAAAAAGCGATGAAGGGGCATTTGCCATCCAGGCACAAAAAACGATTTTATATTACCACGACCCATTGACTTTTCATTATTTTATTCAACCGGAAAGATTTTACACCGAAGTGCCGGAAGAATTGGTGGAGGAACCTGAAGTTGAAATACCAGGAAATGAAACATTTCATCCGGAAAACAATCTGTTGCAACAAAAAGAAGATGAAGCAACACACGCCGCTTCTTTTCAAATACAACAGCCCGAAATTGAAGATCACTCTTACCCAACACCCCTTGTTGAAGTGCCACAGGTTTTAGCGCCGGAACGCTCTGAACAAAAAATGGAAACATCGGCTGGCGCATTCCATGATGAACAGGAGGAAAAGGCAGACCAGGTTATTGACCAGCCTTCCAACGAATATGCGCCAGTACCTGAAATAGATGATGAACCTGGAGCAACGATCGACCTTGCAGCAGAAAATGCAACATTAGGAGCCATGCCCGCCACTTCCATTTCACTCGAAAAAGCAGCACTGGATTTTAAAGCTCCGCTTCCCGAACAAAAAGCAGATGATAAAGACCTCAGTTTTGAACCTTTTCATACGGTTGATTATTTTGCTTCACAGGGTATAAAATTGTCGCAGGAAGATTTTTCCAAAGATAAATTCGGCAAGCAACTCAAAAGTTTTACTGAATGGCTGAAAAGTATGAAAAGGATTTCACCCACTGAAGACCAGCCCTCAGCAGATCCCGGAACAGAAAATAAAGTGCAGCACCTTGCTGAAGATTCCATTCACAAAGCAGATGTTTATACAGAAGCCATGGCCGAAGTATGGAAAAAACAGGGAAATAAGGTGAAAGCCATTGAAGTTTATAACAAATTAAGTTTGATGAATCCCTCGAAAAAGGCTTATTTTGCTGCTCAAATTGAAAATTTAAAGCGATCCTGACATGACCGTGTTATTTCTAATCCTGATTATCCTTGCTTCCGTAGTTTTAAGTCTTATTGTACTGGTACAGAATCCAAAAGGTGGCGGCATGGCTGGTTCTCTGGGTGGAATCAGCAACCAGTTTATGGGTGTGAAGCAAACAACCGACGTTCTTGAAAAAGGCACCTGGTTATTTGCAGGCATCATTGGCTTGCTTTGCCTTCTTTCCACATTTTTTATTTCTGGTGGCCAGCAGGTAAGAGATCGTATAGACAATGTAACCAACGGGCCGCTTCCAAACCAGCAGGCTCCAACCCCGCAACCTCAGGGCAATCCTAACAATGGCACTTTCCCCGGAACGCAACCCAACCCGAACACGCCATAATTCAATCAAATATTTCATAAAGGCCCTGTCTCCAAGACAGGGTTTTTTGTTTACTTTGAACAACTATGAAAAAAGTCCTTTTTATTGTTTTCTTCCTCATCCTGCTGGCAGCAGCCATTTGTGTTTGGATGGTATTTGGCCCGGGAACAGGTTTCTCTTCTTCCAAAGAAGTCCTCTACATCAGATCTGATGCGGCTACAAAAGAAGCTGTTATGGATTCCTTGAAGAATAATAAGATCGTGGGCAATCCCGCTGTTTTCAATTTTATTGCTTCCCGACTTAAATATTTTGACAACATCAGGCCAGGGCGATACGAAATTGAAAAAGGCAGCAGTGTGCTGAATATTGTTAGAAAACTCAGGAATGGCCAGCAAGCTCCCATTAACCTTACCATCACCAAGACCAGGACAAAAGAAGACCTTGCACGCATCACAGGCAATAAGTTTGAATTTGATTCTTCAGCAATGATGCGCTACCTGAACAGCAATGATTCTTTGAAACAATTCAACAAGGACACAACACTTGTCATGACCATGGTATTGCCGGATACCTACAGTTTTTTATGGACACATTCTCCCGTAACGGTATTACAGAAATTACATGCAGAATCGGAAAAGTTCTGGACAGATGAAAGAAAAAGCAAGGCAACCATCCTCGGACTCACTACTGCCTCTGCCTATATCATTGCATCCATTGTTGAAGAGGAAACCAATCATGATCCGGAAAAATCCAATATAGCCAGCGTTTATATCAACCGGATAAAAAAAGGTATGCCCTTACAGGCCGATCCCACCGTAAAATTTGCGCTGCGTGATTTTTCACTGACCAGGATTTATCAGAAACATACCCGTTTCCCTTCACCCTACAATACTTATTTTACTAAAGGACTGCCCCCGGGGCCAATCTGCACACCATCTAAAAAAACACTAGATGCCGTATTGAATGCACCTCAATCTGATTATTTATTTTTTGTGGCAAGTCATAAATTTGATGGTACACATGATTTTAGTGTAACCTACGATGAACACCTGATTAAGGCCCGCCTCTACCAACAGGAACTTAACACCCGCGATTCCATCCGGGCTGCAAAAAATCCCTGACCTTAATTAGATGTTGGTCAACAGTGAATAGTCAATATGTCAATAGTCAATCAATATTGTCCGGGAAATATTTTCTGATTGGCATACCGAAATTGATTTCTGTAGGATTATAACACGAACCCCATGGTTAAATGCGGCTTCCACCTTTTTTTTGAAAAAAAAGGTGCTCCTCCTTGCTTCGCTTCGGCGACAGACACCTTCGGATAATTGCTCAAGGGAGCGCTCCGAAAAATGAAAACAGGTGCAACTCCATGTGATCTGACTGTGCAAGCGTTCTTCGCGCTGTATTGCTCCACCTTGGTATCAACATTTCTTAGGAAAAATCAGGAGCAATCATGCGCACACAACCACTCAAATGTTATAGATGATGTGCCTGGAATTTCATTTTGTGAGGAAACCTATATCTGCTTGAACCAGTACCTGCCTCTTGTTGCCCGCAGATCGCGCTGATGAACGCAGAAGAACAATCAGCGAAATTCTGTGTAATCTGCGCGAAGCCTTTTTGTTGCCTGTTCGCAAGCTTCCCCGCAACGCTCAAAAAGGTTGTCGGTCAGGTACGAGGCCTGTCGCCCTGAGGCAAAATAGCTTACAACTGATGTTTGATTTTTTACCCTACAACATTGATTAACCATTGACCATTCGCCATTGACCCATTGACCATTGCCCATTGACCATTCGATCCGTCATTTTATTCTTAACATAGATAACTAAGGTTAACATATTGATGGCTGCCTATTTTATGAATGGTAACAGGGTATCATTCAATTTATCGAAATTTGAAAAAATTTAGGCCATGAAAAAAATACTTCTTCCAGCACTGGCAGCTTTCGGATTGCTGGCTTTTACAAGTTTAGGTGATCTGCCCATCGGTTCTAATATGCCAAAAGCTGATACTAAAATGAAAGACATCAGCGGCAAAGAAATCACGCTTAAACAGGCAGCGAAAAAAAATGGATTGCTGGTGATGTTCACCTGTAATACTTGTCCTTACGTGATTAAGAACCAGAAGCGGACCAATGAGATCAGTGCTTATGCATTGAAAAACGACATTGGTGTGGTTCTCGTAAATTCAAATGAAGCTTACAGGAATGGAGAAGATTCCTACGAATCCATGAAAACCTATGCGAAAGCCCAGGGCTATAAATGGCATTATGTAGTAGATCAGCATTCAGAAGTAGCCGATGCTTTCGGAGCCAATAAAACACCTGAAAATTACCTCTTCGACAGCAACGGAAAACTTGTTTATCATGGTGCTATTGATGATAATCCATCAGATGCATCAAGTGTCAAAAGAAATCATCTGAAAGAAGCAATCAGTGAATTGATCAATGGAAAAGAAATTACCGTTAAAACCTCCCGTTCTGTTGGTTGTACGATTAAGAGAAATAAATAATTAAATAGAAACCCCACCAGATTTCCCGCTTAGGCGGGATTTTTTTTATGCTGGTTTTTCTGTGGCGATCATGGCCCTGATCTCTGTTTCAAGGGATTCTTTACTTAACTGCGATTCATGAAATTTCCTGTAGCCTGTTTTGTTGTTGATAAACAAACTCGCGGGTATCGCACCTGACCACTCTTTATCTACTGCCGGACAAAAAAGGTCGGCATCTGTTTCATCAAGAAAAACGACCGGGGCCGTTATCTTATGTTTTTTTGCAAGGGCCTTAAGTTTGCCCGGGTAATATTCAAGCATATCCAGACTAACAAGTATCAACTTCACCCCTTGGTTTTCGTATTGCTTCGCCAGTTCCTGGAGGTAGGGCATTTCCTCTATGCAGGGTTTGCACCAGGTTGCCCAGAAATTGATAATTGTAGGCTGTTCTGCATTTGCAATTGCATTTTTCAAATCCGCAAGCTTCCATTTTGGAATCTCCTGCGCATCTGCAGTTTGCAAACTTAAAATGGCAAACAGCGTAAAAAATAATTTATTCATTGTTTTCATATTAATGTCCCCATTGTCGGCTTAAGTCATCATATGCAGTTTTATCCAGTTGCTGCGCCAGGTAATGCCCTGCAATTTCCTTCTGGCGATAAGCCTCATATAAGCTAACGGCGCAGGCCACGCTTATATTTAATGACTGGATCATGCCTACCTGGGGAATGATAAAATTTCCATCGGCAAGGGCCCGAATCTCTTCGCTTACACCTGCATGTTCGTTGCCAAATATTAGTGCGGTGCTTTTCGTGAGATCCAGCGCATATAAACTTACAGCATCGCCTGATAAGTGGGTTGTTAAAATCTGCGCATATTTCTGTTTTAAATCCCGAAAACAAACAGTTTCATTGTCATATTGATGAACTGTCAACCATTTGGCAGCACTGCTGCTGCTTCTTTCGCCCCATTTTTTGTGCCTGGCAATTTTAGTATTCAGCACATAGATCTCCTGAATACCAACCGCATCACAACTCCGCATGACAGCGGAAATATTATGGGGATCAAAAACATTCTCAAGAACGATCGTAAGGTTGGGCTGCCTTTTAACAAGTACAGATTCCAGGCGCTGGCGGCGTTCATCGGTCATAAAAAAAGTATGAAACAAAAATAATGCGCCATCGGCGCATGTTCAACTGGATGTAAACGGAATAGGAATTAATTGATCTTGTTTTTTATATACTTCCTGATTTCATCAGCACAATGGTCAAGAAATTCATCGGCAATCTTGGCCATCTGTCGGTTGTCGAGTGGTTTGGTAATGAATCCTGCACCGTATTTCCTTGCATATTCACTATCGATCGGCATGGATGAAGTCGTAAAAAGCACTACAGGCGTATCCTTGAACCGATCCATCTGGCGGATCTCTTTAAGCGCATCTTTACCATTCAGACGCGGCATATTAACATCAAGAATAATGAGGCAGGGAGTAGGATCCAGTGGTTTCAGCCCTTCAAGGAAGGCCACCGCTTCAAACCCATTAGCAGCCGTAATGATCTCTACTCTTTCGGAATAATGTATAAAGGCCTCCTGGACAAGCAAAAGGTCATCAGGATCATCATCGGCATAAAGCATAATATGCTTGGGCGGCAAAGATTTGGTCATTATCATGGCTTGTGGCATCAAATGTAAAGCAAGCAGGTTTATCAGTAAAAATTATTTCCGATGGGAATTTTTCAGGTTTTAAGTGGCTTAATGAGTTCTTCCACATTGATCTCTTCCAGGTAGGGATTCAGGTACTCTGTGGATTCAAAACAAAAGACTTTTGAAACTACCTGCCTGTACTTTATATAGTACAACTCCACATAATAACAATGAAATTCAAAAAGCAATACATGGGATTTTCCACTTTTTCGCTTGGACAAATAAACACCATCCTGGTATAAAAGATCCAATTGATCCTGCTGTTGTAGTAATCTGAAATCAAACGCCTTCATAAATCATTTTCCTCCACTCTTGTTGCCACAAAGACCCTGCAATGTTTGTGATTTTTCATTGTTGCGTTTGATGAATTGAGAATTATTAAAATTAA
>MWWA01000043.1_pt1 | contig 43616 bp, 38 predicted proteins | sample 1047341 | NCBI WGS metagenome assembly MWWA01 (sample SAMN06349978, study PRJNA376086) | soil metagenome | isolation source: MS5-1 sample Antarctic (ecotone) soil | place: Antarctica | collected 2015-01-13
GTTCTGAAAACTGTCCGTCATACACATAGGCATCTGTGTATGCTTTGGCAAGATCCCTGATGCCGGAGAAGTCCTCATAATAACCAGACCTTTCGCCACCTGCAGTAACGCGCAGTGCATGGTGAAATTCATCAACCCATTGCGCATGCATTCCATAACCACCTTTATCTTTTTGCCTGATAAATCTTGTATCATTCAGGTCAACTTCTGCGATCAGGTAATGTTTTCTTCCTGTTATTTTCTGAAGTGCTTCTACCTGTGAACTGATTTCTTCAAGGATGTGCTGCGGACTGAAATCTTTTATCGCATGAACTGCATCGAGCCTTAAGCCGTCGATGCGGAAATCCCTGAACCACATCATCACATTTTCAATAAAATAATGGCGCACGCCATGACAATAGGCATCATCAAAATTAATGGCTCCACCCCAGGGCGTTTTGTATTTTTCCGTGAAGTAAGGACCATAAGCCCCAAGATAATTTCCCTCCGGGCCAAGGTGGTTATAAACCACATCCAGGATTACTGCAATACCCTTGTTATGGCAATCATCCACCAATTTCTGAAGTGCATGTGCGCCCCCATAAGCATGTTGAACTGCAAAAGGGTAAACACCATCATAACCCCAATTCCTGTCACCCGGAAATTGCGCCACCGGCATAATTTCAATAGCATTGATGCCTAACTCCACCAGGTGATCCAACCGCTCTGCAATTTCTTCAAAATTACCTTTGGCTGAAAAGCAACCAGCATGTAATTCATAGATCACCCATTCCTCTTGTGGTGGTGCCAACCATTCAATGGAAGTCCATCTGAATTGATCCAGGTCCACAATTGCGGAGTGTTCATGAACGCCGTTGGGTTGTGCAAGTGATGCCGGATCGGGCAATGCTTTTTGATGATCGATCAGAAATTTATAGAGCTGTCCTTCGCGCAAATCAGCTAAAGTGGTATTCCAGTATCCATATTTTTCCTTCTGCAGTTCATATTGTTTCTCATCAATCACAACATGCATATTTTCGGCAGTTGGTGCCCATACCCGAACATGGGCCACACCATCAATAAAGTATATGCCGATTGATCTTTTTTCAGGATCAGTTTTTATCATTTTATGACAAAGGGTGTTTAAATAATAACACGGAACGATCAGGCACCCGGATGGTTTCTTCTGCTGTATGAATTTCAGTAGGTTCATCTACCTGATCGAGGCTGGTATCGATCAACTTGATCCAGGTACTCCCGAATTTTTTTGCAGGTAATTTAAAATTAAGGTCGTGGTGGGCGCCATTAAAAATGATGTAAAAACTATCATCCACAATTGCCTCACCTTTGGGGCCGCTGGACCTGATACCATTTCCGTTCAGATAAACACCCAGGGATTTTGCAAAATCGAGCTGCCAGTTTTCTTCATCCATTTCTTCACCACCAGGCTGGAACCAGGCAATGTCTTCCACTCCAGTGCCTTTTATAGGGAGGCCCTTAAACCATTTCCTTCTTGAAAAAACCGGGTGTGATTTATAAAAATGGATGAGCCTTGTTGTATAGTTGAGAAGTTTTGTGTCTGCAGCTTTCCAGTTGATCCAGGAAAGTTCATTATCCTGGCAATAAGCATTATTGTTTCCCTGTTGGGTACGACTGATCTCATCACCCGCAACAATCATGGGAACACCCTGGGAAAGAAAAAGTGTTGTCAGGAAATTGCGTTTTTGCTTATCGCGTAAGGCATTCACCTGTGGGTCATCACTGGGCCCTTCCACCCCGCAGTTCCATGAGCTGTTATGTTTTTCGCCATCATTATTATTTTCCTTATTGGCTTCGTTGTGTTTTTCATTATACGAAACAAGATCGTGCAGCGTAAATCCATCGTGTGCCGTAATAAAATTGATGCTGGCTGTGGGTCTGCGGTAATCATTTTTATAGAGATCAGAGCTCCCGGTAAATCTTTCTGCAAATTCCGAAAGCATACTGTCTGCGCCGCGCCAGTAATCTCTCATGCAGTCGCGGTATTTACCATTCCATTCGCCCCAGCCCGGAGGAAACTTGCCAACCTGGTAACCACCTTCACCCACATCCCAGGGTTCTGCAATCAGCTTTACCTGGGAAATAACCGGATCCTGGTGAATGATATCAAAAAATGCACTGAGCCTGTCCACATCATGCAGTTCTCTTGCAAGTGCGGAGGCAAGGTCAAAACGGAATCCGTCCACATGCATTTCAAGCACCCAGTAACGTAAACTATCCATGATGAGCCGGAGTACGCTGGGAAGGCGGGCATTCAAAGTATTTCCGGTTCCCGTATAATCCATATAAAACCTGCGATTATGGGTAAGCCTGTAATAAGAATGATTATCGATTCCGCGGAAACTAACCGTTGGACCCAGGCGATTGCCCTCGCCCGTGTGATTGTAAACCACGTCCAGGATCACCTCGATCCCTGCTTGATGCAGGGTCTTCACCATTTCCTTAAATTCATTCACCTGGCCACCTGAAATGCCGTTGCCGGAATAAAATCTTACATCAGGTGCAAAAAAACCAATGGTATTATAGCCCCAGTAATTGGTAAGGTTGTTATCCCTGAGGTGACGATCAGTAATAAAATGATGCACGGGCATCAACTCAATAGCATTAATGCCAAGCGCTTTCAGATAGTTTATCGTGACCGGGTGGGCAAGGCCAGCATAAGTGCCTCGGATGGCGGCTGGAATCTCCGGGTGCGTCATGGTGAATCCCTTTACATGGGTTTCGTATATAATGGTCTGGTGGTAGGGCACGTGCGGCTTCTGATCATTTTCCCAGTCAAACCGCTGATCAATCACTATCGACTTGGGAACAAAAGGCGCACTATCCATGGTGCTGAAAGCAAGGTCCTCATCAGGATGGCCCACTTCATAACCAAACATCGCATCGCTCCATTGCACGGTACCTGAAATGGCTTTGGCATAAGGATCGATCAATAATTTATTGGCGTTGAACCGGTGTCCGTTTATTGGATCGAAAGGACCATGAACCCTGTAGCCATAAAGCAGTCCTGGATTTAATTCAGGAAGATAAACATGCCATACATGGTTGTGTCTTTCTCTTATCCGGATCCTGTGCGTTTCCACTTCAGGTTGTGTAGAATTAAATAAGCATAATTCCACGCCGCTTGCATTCTCAGCATAAATCGCAAAATTGACTCCCTCACCATCCCAAGTTGCGCCCAATGGAAATGGTTCTCCAGGATAAGTTCTTAAGTCCATGTCTATAGCTTTTCCTTGCAGTTGATACTTATCACGACAATTGTCTTGCCACCTCAGTCCGTCATTCTACCCGATATTCAAAGCTCCGAAAAGTACGGTAATTTGGTTTGTAATAGTTTTATACAAATGAATTCATGGTCTGCTCAACTGATCAGTTATTACAGCGAGTTGCATCCTCCTGAACTTCCACAGCCAACCGAATGGCTGCACCCACAGAAACAGGAAGCAGTAATGGAAGTTGTTCAGGCATTTTATTCCAAATATTACAATGACCAAAAACCAAGAATCCTTTTTTTAGGGATCAATCCCGGAAGATACGGGGCAGGCATCACTGGAATTAATTTTACTGCGCCGCGACAACTTGAAACCTGCTGCGGGATCGATCATCCTTTTAAGGATCAGTCGGAATTATCTGCAGAATTTATTTATGAAATGATTCATGCTTTTGGAGGACCTGCCGATTTTTTCAAAAAATGTTTTTTAGGTTCTGTTTGTCCGCTTGGATTGATTCGCAACGGAAAAAACATAAATTACTATGACGACCGTGAGGTACAAAAAATCTGCGAACCTTTTATTATTAACAGCATGAACCGGCTATTAATGATGCCCGTTAAGCCAGTTGCGATTTCACTTGGAGAAGGTAAAAACTATAAATATTTAAATGCACTGAATAAAAAACATAAGTGGTTCAAAGAAGTAAGAGCTTTGCCCCATCCACGTTACATTATGCAATATAAAAGGAAAGAAAAGCAGGCATTCATTGGAACCTATTTAGAGGTAATTGAAGAATATATTTGATCTGAAAACTAGCAGCAGTAGCTGATCATAATTCAGTTGATTTTGGTTTTTGTTGAGGGCAGCATCGGTAAAAGGTCTTTTTTATTAATTAATTTCATGTCGCGGCAAAGTTTACAGGCATCAGGGTTTTTTTCTTATTTACAATTAATAAGGCAGGCACTTAGAGGTGAAGAAAGAGATCACACCGCCGGGAGTTTAAAGCTGGCCATTTTCATGCTTGCGGTCCCAATGATTCTTGAGATGTTCATGGAATCCATATTCGCGGTAGTGGATATTTATTTTGTGAGCAGGCTGGGAAAAGAAGCTGTGTCTACGGTGATCCTCACTGAATCCTTTCTTACCATTCTTTATTCTGCCGCTGTTGCATTTAGTGTAGGCGCCACGGCCATTTTTCCAGGAGGGTTGGTGAAAAAAATCCTGAAGAAGCAGCTCGGGCAGGAGCACAGGCCATTGATCTTGGATTGATCGTATCTGTGATCGTTGGCATTGCAGGAATTGTGTTTGCAAAGGAAGTATTGCAGTTGATGGGTGCTTCTGAAACGGTATTGGCGATGGGTGTGAATTATACCAGGATTGTTTTTGGCAGCAGTGTGGTGATCCTTTTACTTTTCCTGATTAACGGCGTTTTCCGTGGTGCGGGGAATGCATCGGATTGTAACTATTTTATTCATGACCTGCGGGCAATATATCGTCGGGTTTATCAATAAAGATCCGCAGGTAGTGGCCTATGCAGTTCAGGCACTGACGATCATTAGTGCCGGCTATGTTTTTTATGGACTTGGGATGGTTTTCATTAATGCATTTAACGGAGCAGGCGATACGAAAACACCTATGCTTATCAATTTTATTGGATTCTGGATGTTCCAGATCCCACTGGCCTATTTCCTTGCAAAAATTGTTGGTTTGGGACCTAAAGGGGTTTTTATAGCGATCCCGGTTGCTGAAACAGCCATTGCCTTAACTGCATATTTGCTTTTCAAAAAAGGGCGGTGGAAAAAAGTGCAGGTATAATTTTAAAAGCAGTTTAATTTAATTGCATGTTATTGAGGGCATTGATTAATTTCATCCTGCATTCACTTTTATGAATAATACTACGATAGACAGCAATCTTCTAAGACAGATATTTATTATTGTAATTATTCTCTTCCTGGGAATAGTGTTGATGTTGGAGCTTTGGTTCTTCCTTTCCGCCTTTCTTGGTGCCATCACTTTTTATGTTGTGATGCGGGAAAGAATGTTTTATTTAACGGAAAAAAGAAAATGGCGGCACAGTTCCGCAGCATGGATCCTCATGCTTTTATCTTTTTTTGTGATCCTCATGCCTATAGGTCTCCTTGGAAACATTGTGTATACCAAAGTAAGTTATGTGGTTACCCATTCAGATGAATTGATCAACTCACTAAAAAAGGCAGCTGAACAGATCGGCAACATGATTGGTTACAAGATCATCGACCCGAATACCATCAACAGGCTCGGTACCTATTTAGCGCAATTCCTTCCAAAAATTCTTGGGGTTACTTTCAATACGATAACGCTCATTGCCAGTATGTATTTTATCCTTTATTTCATGCTGGTGAATGGGCGAAATATGGAAGAAGCGCTTTATGAATACATTCCTTTAAAAGATGGGAATGTGGAGTTGCTTGGTTCGGAAACAAGGACCATCATTATGTCAAATGCCATCGCCATACCTTTAATTGCGCTGATACAGGGGGTGGTTGCGTTGATCGGCTACCTGATCATTGGAGTGAGTGAACCCTGGCTTTGGTTTGTTGCCACCAGCATTGCCGCCATGATGCCCGTAGTGGGCGCCGCACTCATCTATGGTCCAATGACCGTCTGGTTATTTGCACAGGGTGAAACTGGCAAAGGGATAGCTATGGGATTGTGGGGTTTTGGAATTGTTGGGGTGGTTGACAACCTTTTCCGATTTATGGTCAATAAAAAATTAGGTAATATTCACCCTTTGGTAACGATTTTTGGCGTGTTGGTAGGTATCCAGCTATTTGGATTTATAGGCCTCATCTTTGGTCCCCTTCTGATCAGTCTGTTTATTTTGTCATTAAAGATCTATTCTTCAGAATTCATTGTTAAGAAGCGCGTTATAAATAGGGTAAAGTAGGTTTATCGGGCAATTTTTTTTAAATTCGCGTATCAGTTTTTTCCTCAATACCATATCAAGAAAAAATAATTTCATTAACGCTTGCAAGTGCAGAGTTGAGACAATATTTTCACACTTTGTGGCGTTAGATTCATCCAGAAAAACCTTAAACGTGCGTAAAATTTATTTCCCCCTGTCCATTTTTTGCCTGCTCGCCACCTTTTTATTGTTACCAGTTGTTAAAGCTGGAAATAACAGTGCAATAGCAGCATCACCAGCAGAAATCATTACAGAAATAAGCGAGGAAAAAGAATTCAGTGCAGCCGTTGCAGCTACTGTTTTGTATGATAGCATGAAGCTCGATAAATTAGGCATGAGCAAAGAGGCTATGGTTTATGCTTTTACCGGTTACCAGAAACTGGTTGCTTCCGGACAATTAAAAAAATCTTCTGTTTTAACCGTAATTGATTTCAGCCAGCGTTCCGACAAAAAAAGAATGTACATCATTGATGTTGATAATTTTAAAGTGCTGATCAACACATTTGTTGCGCATGGTAAAAACACCGGTCTTCAATACGCTGAAAAATTTTCAAATACGCATGAATCTTTACAAAGCAGCCTTGGTTTTTATATTACCAAAGGAATCTATTTTGGAAAGCATGGCCGTTCATTAAAACTGGGTGGTGTTGAAAAAGAATTTAATGATAATGCAGAAGCAAGAGCTGTGGTTGTACATGGAGCTACTTATATCGGCGCCCATCGCTTAGGCGCTCCTTATATGGGTAGAAGTTTTGGTTGTCCTGCAGTTCCCCAGGAACTTGCCAACACGGTAATTGACATTATTAAAGATGGCACTTGCATGTTTATTTATCACCCTTCTCCTAAATATATTAAAGGTTCAAAATTATTGAACGCCTGATCTGACGCAAGCAAGGATGGAAGAACAAGGCCCGCCGTACCCTATGGCTGGGCTTTTGTTTTTTTAGCACCTAAATAAAACCCTTATCTCTTACCGCACAAAAAAGAAAGCGATCACCTGGGTAACAATTCCTAAAAAAATGCCTGTATACAGTTCCACCGGTATGTGATCCTTATTGATTAACCTTGCCGTTGAAACGATGCCGCAAACCAGGAAAGCAATGGAAATATAAAATCCAAGTTGATCTGTTGAAGACAATCCCATTGCCAGGAACAAAGCCATGATCACGCCAACAGCAATTCCGTGCATGCTTACTTTCATGTAGCTGTTTACGAGCAATCCAAGACTGGAAGAAAGGAAAATGGCAAGGCTGAACATCACCACGATCTTAGGAAAATCCTGGTTCTTAAAAACGTACCATACCCAGAAATAAAAAATACCGGTAACGATATATGGAATGATCCTGTCTTTCTGCGTTTTCAAATGCAGCGATTCAATAAAGCCCAGTTTTTTTGCAATGAGCATGGTAGCAAGTGGCAGAAAAGTATAGTTTACAAAAAAGCTGATCATGAGCTTTTTTTGATTCCATGCATCCAGCTGGGGAAATAACCTCAATACAAAGATGAAGAACCATCCCATATAGAGGGGAATAAAAAGCGGGTGAAATAATACAGAGATCATTTTAGCGCCTTGATGTACTACAGGATGGAAAGCCGTTTTTTCTTCCGGATGGATCTCTTCGGTCATGGTGCAAACTTAGGAAATATCTTCCTGCACCCTGAGCCGCTCACATTGCAACCGTTCCTGGTTACAGTTCCTTCCTCAATCTTGCCACCGGAATATTTAATTGTTCCCGGTATTTGGCTACTGTCCGGCGTGCAATATTGTAACCTTTTTCCTGTAGCAATTCAGTTAGCCTTTCATCACTTAATGGCTTTTTCTTGTGTTCATTTTCTATGAGGTCGCTGAGGATTTTTTTTACCTCTCTTGTTGAAACTTCTTCGCCGCTGTCGGTGGTAAGTGATTCGCTGAAAAAGAATTTTAGGCGATAGGTTCCGTATTCTGTTTGTACAAACTTACTGTTGGCTACACGACTGACCGTTGAAATGTCAAGACCGGTTTTTTCTGCAATGTCTTTCAGGATCATGGGCCTGAGTGAGGTTTCATCACCGGTAATAAAAAAATCATACTGGTGATTCATGATGGCTGTCATGGTGCTGAGCAGGGTGTGCTGGCGTTGTTTAATGGCATCAATAAACCATTTTGCAGCGTCAATTTTCTGTTTAATAAAAAGCACGGCTTCTTTCTGTCGGCGGTCCTTTTTTGCACCGCGGTCATATTCCTTCAGCATGTCGCGGTAACCTTCACTGATCCTGAGTTCGGGAGCATTTTTTGAATTCAGTGTAAGCTCAAGTTTTCCTGCATTGTTCATTATAAAAAAGTCAGGAACCACATAACTCTCTGCCTTGTTGATCTCTCCCACATTACCCCCCGGCTTTGGATTTAGTTTTGTGATCTGGATCATCACTTCTTTTAGCTGATCATCATCCAGGTTCAATCCACGCTGGATCTTTTCATAATGTTTCTTTGTGAATTCATCAAAATAACGGGTTAAGGCAGCAACGGCAAGATCTACTTCTTTTCCTTCTTCTTTCTGGCGACTTAACTGAAGCAACAGGCATTCCTGCAAATTCCTGGCTGCAACGCCAGGCGGATCGAATTGCTGTATTCTCTTTATCAGGCTTTCCACTTCCTCTTCTGTAGTGATCACATTCTGCCTGAAGGCCAGGTCATCAACTATCGCTGAAGTTTCTCTTCGTAAATATCCATCTTCATCTATACTTCCAATGATCTGCTCTGCCATGCTTGACTGGTTCTCATCCAGCTTCAACATCCCTAGTTGCAATTCCAGCACTTCATAAAAGCTGGTTTCAACTTTATAGGGCATGCTTGTTTTTTCCTCCTGCTCGCCATAATTATCATCACGCATTTTATAGTCCGCAATATCATCATCTCCTTCTGAAACATAATCTGATATATCTATATTCTCGTATTGTTCTTCTGAACTCGTTTCCTCAAAATTCTCATCTGATGTATCCTGGAATTCATCTTTACTTTCTTCATAAGAATCGTCATGAGAATCGTCGGAGAGCTCAAGAGCTGGATTTTCTTCCAGTTCTTCCTTTATTCTTTCATCCAGAATGGCGGTGGGCACCTGTAACAACTTCATCAGCTGTATCTGCTGTGGAGATAATTTCTGAAGTAGTTTCTGTTGTAAACTTTGGCTTAAACTCATTAAAATATTTCTATGGCAAAAATCGCCGGGTTCTCAAAAATCGAGCCGTAAAATTAGTGCAATTTGTAATCCACGGCCAGGGAATACATTTTCGATTTGTTCAGGTGGGTTTAATTTTGCCTGAAACCCTTACTGGAATTGATTTTAACGCAGCTATAATTGTAGCTTGTGGGTGAAGCAAAAATTCTACAAAAAGAGGAATTGATCTGTTTTGGGAGAAAGTCATCCCAATTGTTTTGAATTTTCTAATATACCAACGACAACCCCGACCATTCTTTCTGCTTTTTCCTTTAGCTGTTCTTCTGTCCATGCTAGGCTGACTGCTGTGGAGATACACCTGCTCATAATGGCGTCACTCTGAGCAAAATCTTTTTCTTTTAAATCAAGCAGCGCCTTTTTCTGGGCCTCATGCAATGGATACAAAACTGAAAGGTTTTTCAGATGATCCCATTTCTTTATATAATGCCAGTTATTATCAAACCAGTAAAAGTTTCCTGCAAGTATCCCCTGTTCTTTAAAAGCAGCGATTACTTTTTGGGTGATGGCCTCAGAAGGAAGGAACCAACTGATAAATGAACAGCTGTCGCCCTGCGGATCCGGTATTTTTCGGAAAGTTATGCCTGGGATTGTGGACAGCGCTTCTTTCAATATTGCATGATTTTTTTTCTGGATCGCTAAAAATTCATCCACTCTTCTTACCTGTGCCAGTCCAACCGCTGAATGTAACTCGGAGATGCGAAAATTATATCCTGGAAAAGGATGAAGGTCTGCGCCCCTGTCTACTCCCAGGTGATCATGTCCATGATCAGAAAAAGCATCACATTTTTTATACACCTCTTCATCAGCGGTCATAATCACTCCGCCTTCTCCGCAGGTCATGGTTTTTACAAAGTCAAATGAAAAAGTTCCGGCATCTCCAATTGTACCCAGGCTTTTTCCTTTATAGGTAGCGCCAATGCTCTGGCAGGCATCTTCCAGTAAAATAAGGTTATGCGCTTTTGCAATGCGCTTTAATTCATCCAGATCGGCCATGCTCCCACACATGTGCACCGGCATGATGCATTTTGTTTTGGGGCCGATGGCTTTTTCAACAGCAAGCGGATCCATTGTAAGCGTTTCATCAATATCAACAAGCACGGGCACAGCACCCACGCCCAATACAGCTTCAAAAGAAGCCACAAATGTAAAAGCAGGCATGATCACTTCATGCCCGGAACCAATGCCCAGTGCTGCCATAGCAGTGGTCAATGCAGCAGTGCCACTAGATACGAGTTGCGCATGCGGCGTTCCGAATCTTTCACAAATGGCGGCCTCCAGTTCTTTCGATTTCCATATCCCTTTTCTGGGGCCGTCAAAGCCATATCGCATCAAAATCCCCGTTTCAAGCACATCATTTACTTCTTTTCTCTCCGCATCGCCCCATAACTCAAATCCTGGCATATATTCTTATTAAGGCTGTAAAGATAAACCGGATAATGGAGTACAAAAAGAGGATGTACAAAAGTAAAATAAAGGCGTTGAGCATGGCATAAATGAAAATTGATTCCATCACCTACCCGATTAAAAAGGGTTCTTCAATGTTGCTGGTTGATAAACTAAAACGGCAAGACTCCTGATAACAGCACCCAATCGCAAGCATCATGGATGCGCTGTTTGTTGTTGCATGTTGCAGCAGGGCCTTTCGTGAGCGATCACACATAGCGCACATCCATTCAATGCAATCACTACGAGGCTGACCAGTTCAAAGAATTCTTTCCCAGGTAATGGACTGACCATCATATGCATTCTCATTCGGGCAGGTCATTTCCAGTGCCCAAAAGTCGGTGCTAACATCCATAAATAAAATCAGAATTATTATCTGGATAAAGATTTTTCTATAAGTCAAAGCGCAATTATATCCCTCTAAAAAAACATACTTAAATAAAAAAAGCAGGACAGGCCTGCTTAGATTTTATTTCTTTTTAATTGCTGTTTTAGGCGGCGGCGGCATTACCGGTTTCCTGATCGTTGACCATGATTTTCGTTCCGGATTATCTGGCAGCCAGTCCATTTTCGGAACTTCTGCAGGCAAGCGGTAATAATTATTTCTTAGGGAATCGTTCCATCCGTTTGGATTTGTATTAAAGGTTTTGCTGCTGAAGTAAACACTTCCCTGCACATTCGGATATGTTCTTAAAAGTTTGATCTGGTTAGGCAACTCTTTAGGATTTTTCCAGGCGATGCTGTTTTTTTCAAGTGCTCGGTAAACGCCTTTGCCAATATAAATATGTCTTCCGTAAGTATGTTTGCTCCACCATTCGATCAGGGTTTCATAAGCCACCAGTTTATGTCCCATTTCCCAATATAATTGTGGTGCCACATAATCGATCCATCCATTTCTTAACCACAATAATACATCCGCATAAAGATCATCGTAATTAGTTACACCCGCACGCGTTGGGCTACCCATGGGATCTTTATCCTGGTTACGCCAAACGCCAAATGGCGAGATCCCAAACTTCACCCATGGCTTTGTTCCTCTGATTGTTTGATTGATGGCTAGAATGATAGAATCCACATTGCTTCTTCTCCATTCATCTTTTGCCATTCCATTACCATGAATCGCATAGGACTTTGCATCAGGAAATTCTTTGCCTGCAATACGGTAAGGATAAAAATAGTCGTCCATGTGAATGGCATCAATACTGTACCTGCTGACAATATCCTGAATCACTTTCACCACCCATTTTTGTCCATCTTTATTTCCGGGGTCAAAATATTTTTTGCCACCATAATCCACGAACCATCCAGGGTTCAGCCTGGTAACATGATTGGGTGCAATGGATGCTTTTCCAATTGAAAAGTTGGCGCGGTAAGGATTCAGCCATGCGTGAAACTCCATGCCCCGTTTGTGCGCTTCCTCGATCATAAATTGCAATGGGTCGTAATAAGGAAATGGCGCTTTGCCCTGTGTTCCAGTCAGCCACTGGCTCCATGGTTCATAGGGTGAGGGATAAAATGCATCCGTTGCCGGGCGCACCTGTACTACCACGGCATTCATACCATTTGCCAAATGCATATCAAGTTGCCTGATGAAATCTGCTTTCTGACTTTCTACATTGAACTGATTTTTTTGTGGCCAGTCGATATTATCAACAGTTGCTATCCAGACACCACGAAATTCCTGGGGCGCCTGCATCTGTGCGCTTGAGATCAATGCAGCACAAAATGAGAAAGTAAGTAATAAAAGATTTTTCATGCTAATGGCTTAGGGTGAAAAGTAGAAATTTCCCAATGAAATACTACCAACGAAAAGGTAAAATGAAGAAAAATTCCGTTAAACAACCGGAGCACCACCCTGTAGGCAGTCATAATCTCCTCCGGGAAAACGCAACTTGTCCAGTAATGAGCTCAGGTGTTCTGCATCTTCTTCTGAAATGTTGTTCATTATTTCATTTACATGATCGGATTCGGCATCGATCTTTTTCAAAATTTTCATGCCTTTATCTGCAATGATCACATCTACTAGGCGTTTGTCTTTAGAACAGGTTGATTTTTTCACCAGTCCTTTCACCACCAAACGGTCTACAATTCTGCTGGTATCGCTCATTTTATCAAGCATTCTTTCCCTGATCTGCAGTGTGGACAAAGGCTTGGGAAAACTGCCTCTCAGGATCCGGAGAATGTTAAATTGCTGGTGGGTGATATCTTCCTTTGCAAGCGCTTCTTTGATTTTTTCCATTACCCAGCCATAACTGTATAATATATTGATCATGGCTTTTTGCCGGGCGCTTGTAAACCTTGACTGGTGTATATCTTTTTCTATCCCCATGGAATGATTCAAAGATAGCCACCAAATCAGATATGAAAAATCTAAAAGCAAGGATGGCTTACATCAGTTTTGTGCAGGTATTTGTTATTTACCGCAGGACCGCTGAAAATTTGTTTTGATGTGGCTTTCAAGACACTCCGCTCTTAGTGAAGAAAAAGGGTGACTGCGGAAAAAATCTTCCAGTTGGCTGTACCTGTTTTCCAGTGCCGCCATTTCTTTCCAGAACACCACTGCTGCGCAGATATCCTGGTTCAGGGCATAGCTAAGGTCGGTGCCATAATAATCCGCTTCCAATTCGTTTTTCTGGTTAAAAGATCCGGTGAGTAATTTTTTGATCTGGAAGACTGCCGTACCATTTTCTTCACCAAAGATCTTGTTGTGCAGCATCAGCTCCTGGATGGTTTTTTTAATATGGCCTTTTTCCGAATGCCCGATTTCATGACCGATGATGGCATACAAAAGTGCCGGCCTGTTTTTGCACCTGTCGTACATCGCTTTGGTAATGTAGATTCTTCCACCGAAAGTGAATGCATTTACAGTTGTATCGTTCAATGCATAGATCTTATAATCTATGGCACTGGGTGCCGTTCTTACATCCAGCAATTCTTTAAGGGCTTTATCAAGATATGACTGAATGGCTGCGTCATCCAGCAGTTTAAAAGTGCCTGTTTCGATGGCATCTTTATGAAAGGCTTCACCATACTCATTCTGAACCTTATCAGTAACATTTTTTTCATCAACCGCAATGTCTCTTAAAAAGTCGCCAGCCTTTCCAATGGTGCGGTTTACTTTACTTCCTGCTACTGAGCTGTCCACACAGGCGTAGGAATAGGTCATTTCCTTTGTTTTAGGTTCCGGTTTTCCATTGATGGAAATATCACAGGAAATGAGGAGGCAGGCAGCCATACTAAAAAACAAGATCGTTTTCATGTAGAAAATAAATGCAAAGTACCGGCCAAAGGATGATATACTGCAGGTAAACCACGATTTTAAAAAGCTATTGAGAAAAATAATGAAATTTGAGCCATGATCATCGACCTTAAGGAACTGAAGCCCGCAGACAAACAATACTTCCTGCAGCATGTAATAGCTCCGCGGCCGATCTGTTTTGCCTCCACCATTGATAAAGAGGGAAATGTCAATTTAAGTCCCTTCAGTTTTTTCAACCTTTTTTCTTCCCATCCGCCTATCGTGATCTTTTCTCCTGCAAGGAGGGTAAGGGATAATACCACAAAACACAGCCTGCAGAATGTGCTGGAAGTACCCGAAGTGGTGATCAATATTGTAAGTTTTCCCATGATCCAGCAGGCATCACTGGCAAGCTGCGAATACCCCAAAGGTGTTGACGAATTTCTTAAAGCTGGATTTACAAAAGAAAAGGCCACAATAGTTCGTCCGCCCATGGTGAAAGAAAGCAAGGTCAAACTTGAGTGCAGGGTGAATGAGGTGAAATCGCTGGGTGAGGAAGGTGGAGCTGGCCAACTGGTGATTTGCGAAGTGCTGATAATGCACCTCGATGATGACATCTTTAACACTGAAAAAAAAATCGTGCAATCAAAACTTGACCTCGTCGCGCGGCTTGGGGCAGACTGGTATTGCAGGGTGAATGAAGCCAACCTGTTTATTGTTCCAAAACCAAATACACAATTGGGCATTGGCATCGATGCATTACCGGAAACCATTCGCAACAGTTCTTTTCTATCAGGAAATCACCTGGGCAAACTGGCCAATGTAAATGCGCTTCCGGAAACGGCACCATCATTTGATGATGATCATATGAAAAACATCGTCCAGTATTTTTCGCTTAATCCTGCCGACATGGAAAAGGAATTGCATCAGTATGCAGCAAAGCTCCTGGATCAGAATAAAATTGAAGAAGCATGGCAGGTGCTCTTATTCAATTTATGATCACTGTTGTCCGGGAAAATTTATTTGATTTCGATGAAACGCGCACTGGTTCTGGCGTTGTTGATGATTACTTAAACCGGGCCTTAGGTTTTGCAGTTGCAATAACCTAATGGAGTTTCTTGCCGGACAGCAACGCTATGATAAATGCCTCTTCCACCTTTTTTCTTGAAAAAAAAGGTGGCCCCTCCTGCGCTTCGCTTCGGTGGGCAGGCAAAAATTCAAGCGCAATCAATGCGGAGCAGTCTGTTTTTACCAGATACCTTCGGATGATTGCGCAGGGGAGCGCACCGAAAAATGAAAACAGGTGCAACTCCATGCGATCTGATTGTGCAAGCGTTCTTCGCGCTGTATTGCTCCACCTTAGGTTTAAAGATTTCTTAGGAAAAATCAGGAGCAATAAGGCGCACACAACCACCCAAATGTGATAAGATGATGTGCCTGGAATTTCATTTTGTGAGGAAACCTGGTACCTGCCTCTTGTTGCCCGCAGATCGCGCTGATGAACGCAGAAGACCCATCAGCGAAAATCTGCGTAATCTGCGGGAGGCCTTTTTGTTGCCTGTTCGCAAGGCTGGCAACGCTCAAAAAGGTTGTCAGCCAGGTACGAGGCCCGCCGGCCTGAGGCAAAATAGCTTAACTAAAAGCGATGTTTGATTTTTACCGGACAGCAGTGAATTTATGATCATGAACGTGAAACCCTTCCAAATACTTTTTTCAGTATCTCGGTTGTGCGGGCCACAGGATTCGTTCTGATATTGGCCTCCTCCTGGGCAATCTGATCAAACAAAGCAGTAACAGCCCTGTCCACAACATAAGAAGGCAGATCAGGATTCAATTTATTCATTGTTGTTGGAAAATTATTATAGGTGTTGATCACATCTGTATAATATTTGGTAGCATTGAATTTATCAAGAGATGCCCGGATAATTGGAGAAAAAGCATTGACAAGTTTCTGGGTTGTTCTTTCACGGAAGTAATTTGTTGCGGCGTCACGCGGACCAGATACAATGTTCAGGGCATCAGCAATGCTCATATCTCTTATGGCATCGAGAAAAATGGGACCCGCATGACCTACGGCATCCTCAGCGGCCCGGTTGATTTGTAAAATGGCACGATCCACCATCGAACCCAAACCTACCTGCCTTAACGTATTTTCAATTTTCTGTGCATCTGGCGGAAGCAGTAATTTATATAATGCACTGCCAAAAAATCCATCGGTTTGATTTAAAGAAGCAATGCCTCTCCCAACCCCTTTGTCCAGGGCCTGCCTGATAGCTGTTGCTGCTTCAGATTGGGTTACGGCGGATGTTGCTGTCCCGGGAAAATTGGCTACATCACATGAAAAAAAAAAGAAAGGAATTACAAGGGTTAATAAAATACGTTTCATTTGAGATTTTAAATTATTTACTCAAAACACGCGCCAGACTAAGCAGTGGAATAACAGTTAGAAAATAAGGTGTTGCTTCCTGCCTTTAATCCTGTTTCTTAAATTTTTGAAAAACCTTATTCGCTCCCTTTCACTGACTGTGCTGATCAGGGTTGATTTTTTTATAAGATTCTGAATATAGCGCGAGCTATGCTCACAAAAATGAACATCACGGGTAATCATTACATTCAAAACACTATGAACAAGGAAGCAAATTTTTGATTCATTCAAGGTAGCCAATATAGAATTCTCCAATATGATGATCTCATTAAAACACATGCGGTAAGATGCAAGCGGCTTTTTCTCAGGGTCCCCTACCCTGAACTTATATCCTAAAGTGGCCTGCTCCTCAAGGTGATCTATCAATTTTTCCAGCGCTTCATACAACTTTCAAAAACTCAATGGAAATGAAAAAGTAAATATGCACACTACTTTCAAAGGCACTTATTACCTGGTCAAATTCAGAAATAAAGAAATCATCGTACACAAGCCCGTCATTGATTATAATATGGTTTGCCTATATACCATTGAACCCCATAACCGGGAGACCATTTATTCTGACAAATACCATAGCTTTTTATTCATTCAAAAAATAAAGGCACATCACTATAAAATACAATTTCCAGATGGAAACTATAATGAATACTTCTATGAGAACGGGCGCTGTACTTCAATAAAGGTGGAGAGTTCCATGTACAGCGTCATTATGGTATTAAAAAAGTGATTTAAAATTATTAATATGAAAGTTTTTACCTCAGGCACCACAGTTATATTGGTAGTTTCCTCATGTTTAAAGCTTTAGAAACGGGCCATATAGTACATGCATTGGTTCGTGTAGGGTTTATGGGGCAACAAAATCCTACCCGGGGTCCTTCTCATTAAGCCTTAAAAAAGATGTTTAAGGGTGATGGCTGATCATACCAGGCAGAATGAATCTTTCCAGCTTTTCTAAAAAATCGACTGATAGAGATTCAAATGTCAAACACAAAAGAGCGCCCCGCCTCAGTGGCTGCGTAAAAGATCCAATATTTTTTATTAGCCTGCCCTAATATCCAACAGCCAGAAACAGGTGCATTTTTATTGCCTGGGGCTGTCCATATCTTTTTAATTCACTGCTATGAGTACATTTGCACACTTAGAACAGCTAGTATGCAAACACAACATTTATCAGAACAGGAAGTTATCCGGAGAGAAAAACTATCGGGGCTTCAAAATCTTGGAATAGACCCTTACCCGGCGGCACTTTATCCCGTCAGCCATTATTCTCAGGAAATAAAAGCTTCATTCGCTGACGAATCAAAAGATGATTACGCAGATGTATGCCTGGCAGGAAGAATCATGGGTGTCCGTGATATGGGTAAAGCTTCGTTCGCAGAATTACAGGATGGACAAGGAAGAATACAGATCTATGTAAGGAAAGATGACATTGCAAAAGACGGTGATACCAGCTTATACGACCAGGTCTGGAAAAAACTTTTGGATATCGGTGATTTTATTGGTGTAAAGGGTTTTGTTTTCAGAACAAAGATGGGTGAGATCTCCATTCATGTTAAAGAATTTACCCTGCTTGCAAAATCATTGCGTCCGTTGCCTATTGTAAAAGAAGCAGAAGGCCAGACCTTTGATGCGGTTACAGATCCTGAATTTAAATACCGCCAGCGTTATGCCGACCTGGTGATCAATCCTGCGATCAAAGAAACTTTTCTGAAAAGAACAAGGCTGATTAATTCAATAAGAGAATTTTTAAACCAGCACGGTGCACTTGAAGTAGATACGCCGGTGCTTCAAAGCATTCCGGGCGGCGCAGCGGCTAGGCCTTTTACAACGCACCATAATGCATTGGATGTTCCTTTTTATTTAAGGGTCGCCAATGAACTTTACTTAAAACGACTGATCGTTGGAGGTTTTGACTGGGTGTATGAGTTCAGCCGCAATTTCAGAAATGAAGGAATGGACCGAACCCATAATCCTGAGTTTACCATTCTGGAATTTTATACTGCATATAAAGATTACCTGTGGATGATGAATGTTACAGAACGCCTGCTTGAAAAAGCAGCCATTGATGTTACCACCACAACAGACGTAACCGTTGGCGAACACCTGATTTCATTCAAAGCACCTTATAAGCGCATCTCCATTTACGATGCGATTAAAGAACATACAGGTTTTGATGTAAGCGAAATGGATGAAGCAGCATTAAGAGCTGTTTGCAGGCAATTGCGCATTGAATCCGATGCTTCCATGGGTCATGGAAAACTGATCGATCAAATTTTTGGCGGTCGGTGTGAACATCATTATATACAACCCACTTTTATTATTGATTACCCTGTGGAAATGAGTCCGCTTACAAAAAAACACAGAAGCAAACCAGGACTTGTAGAACGTTTTGAACTGATCATAAACGGAAAAGAAATCGCTAACGCATACACGGAGCTGAATGATCCTATTGATCAGCGCGAACGTTTTGAAGAGCAGGTGAAACTTATGGAAAGAGGCGATGAAGAAGCCATGTATATAGATTATGATTTTTTACGCGCACTGGAATATGGAATGCCTCCGACGTCGGGAATTGGTTTTGGCATCGACAGGCTTTGCATGCTGCTCACCAACCAGCCTTCCATCCAGGATGTATTGCTCTTTCCACAGATGCGACCTGAAAAATGGGTGGTGGATGCGAACGAAGAACAAAAAGATGATCAATAATGAAGGTCTGCGGCTTTTCATTTATCAGGAACGCCATAAAGTACCAGTATCCCGTTGCTGAAGCTTTATCCTCCATTCTTCCACTTTGTGATGAAGTGTTTGTTGCTGTAGGAAATTCTGATGATGGAACCAGGGCACTCATTGAAGGACTGAGCCCTAAAATCCACATCATTGATACCGTGTGGAATGATCGTTTGAGGGAAGAAGGAAAAGTACTTGCTGTGGAAACAGATAAAGCCCTGCGCGCTGTGACTCTTAACTACCACTGGTGTATCTATATCCAGGGAGATGAAGTCATGCATGAAGCAGGTTATGATGAAGTGAAAAAGGCCATGGAGAAATGGAAAGATGATAAGCGTGTAGATGGACTTCTATTTAAATACAGGCATTTCTATGGTTCCTATGATTATATTGGAGCATCCTCAAGATGGTATAAACGGGAAATTCGTGTGATCAAAAATGATCCTGCCATATTTTCTTACCGCGACGCGCAGGGCTTCCGAAAGAACAACAATGAAAAACTAAGTGTAAAAGCATTGAATGCTTATATCCATCATTATGGCTGGGTAAGAGAGCCGGAAGCCATGTATGCAAAAACTTATGATTTCAGTAAACACTGGAGTGGAGATAAGTGGCAGCCTCAAAAAACTTTTTCAAAATTTGATTATAGCCAGCATGTTGATGGATTGCAAAAATTTACAGGAACGCATCCATCTGTGATGCATCCATTGATAGAAAAAATGAACTGGCAATTTGAATTTGATCCCAGTTTCAGCAATCTTCCATTCAAAGAAAAACTTAAAAATTACCTGGAAAAAATTACAGGAAAAAGACCGTTCGATCACAACAATTTTAAGATCGTTTAAATGAAATAATTCCTTGCTGCCTTTTATAATTTTCCACGGGGCGTCCTCGAGTGCTCAATTCCTTTGTTAGAAAGAAAAATTCTTTAACTCCTAAGAAACAACTTCAAATAAATGTGATTTTTTAAAAGAGATGGAACAGGAGTTAATCCAGGAAAATATCTTTCATTAATCCCTGCCCGCTGTTCACTGAATAAATTGACAGATCGGTAATGCCTTCCGCTGCAAGCACCGCTTCATCAATAAAAAAATTGCCAGTGCATTCAGCAGAAAGTTTTGATAATATGTGATATGCTGCGTCCGCAACAATTTCTGGTTTGCGGCTCATTTGCATAAGCGCATCTCCACCCAAAAGATTTTGTACCGCCGCTGTTGCAATGGTTGTTTGGGGCCACAAGGCATTTGCAGCAATTTTATATTGTCTTAATTCTTCCGCAAGACCTAAAATGATCATGCTCATCCCATATTTACTCAAGGTATAGGCCAGGTGTTGTTCAAACCATTTTGGATTCATGTTCAATGGAGGCGAAAGATTGAGAATGTGCGGATTCTCCGCTTTCTTCAGATAGGGCAAACAGGCCTGGCACATCAGAAAAGTGCCGCGGACCTGGATTCCATGCATCAGATCAAAACGTTTGGCCTCGATATGTTCGGTGGGAGACAGGTTGATGGCACTGGCATTATTGATTAATATGTCGATGCTACCGAAATGATTTGCAGTTTCCTTGACAGCACTGGCAATATCTTCTTCATTGCGGATATCGCATTTTAAAGCAAGCGCTTTTACACCGAATGCTTCAATTTCTTTGGCAGCAGTAAAGATGGTTCCTTCCAGTTTTGGATGTGGTTCAGTTGTTTTGGCGGCAATGGCAATATTGGCGCCTGCTTTTGCAAGTTTGATGGCGATGGCTTTTCCAATTCCACGGCTGCCACCTGTGATCAGTACATTTTTGTTCTTAAATTTCATAGCCTGGTTTAATATTCAGCCTGCCTTGGTTTCGTTTGCATGATTGCATCAATCTTTTGCATAACCTCAGGTGTTAATGCCGGAAGAACATCCAGTGCTTTAAGATTTTCCTGAAGCTGTTCTTTTTTTGTGGCACCCAGGATGGCTGTTGTTACATCAGGATTTTTGATACACCAGGCAATCGCAAGGGTTGACTGGGCGGTACCAAGTTCATTCGCCACTTCTGCCAGCTGGCGCACCTTCTGCAGTTTGTCTTCCACCATCCATCTTTCTTTCAGCCAGCCAAAGCCTTCCAGTGCAAAACGGCTTCCTTCTGGAACACCATCATTGTATTTCCCGGAGAGTAATCCTGATGCCAATGGGCTCCAGATGGTGGTGCCCATACCTACTGTTCTGAAAATATTGGTAAACTCCGCTTCCATTTTATCGCGCTCCAGCAGGTTGTATTGTGGTTGTTCTACTGATGGACCAATCAGGTGTAACAGGCTGGCCACCCTGTGCGCCTCCATGATCTCCGCGGCACTCCATTCGCTGGTGCCCCAGTATAATATCTTTCCCTGTTGTATCAGGGTGTTCATTGTCCAAACCACTTCTTCCATAGGAACACCCTTATCTGGCCTGTGACACAAGAAAAGGTCAAGGTAATCCAGCTGCAATCTTTGCAAAGCCTCATGACAGGCTTCCACCAAATGTTTCCTGCTTAACCCGGTCTGGTTTGGTTTATTTTCTTTTCCTCTCCAGCCAAAAAAAGCCTTGCTGCTCACGGTATAAGATGTGCGGTCCCAGTTTTTGTTTTTCAGAATGCGGCCCATCAGTTTTTCACTTTCGCCCAGTGCATATACTTCAGCATTGTCGAAAAAATTGATACCTGCATCATAAGCAATGCTCATTAATTCATCTGCAGGTGCTTCATCAATTTGTTTATGAAATGTAACCCAGCTACCATAGGAAAGTACGCTTAGCTCCAATCCTGTTTTTCCCATTCTCCTGTATTCCATGCTATAAATTTTTACCGAAGGTATTCAGAGAAATCTGAAGTTCAGCTGCAGAGGTGCGTGATGATCCGGCAGATCAACACTCCTGATTCACGCAAATTTCTTAAAACAGTTTTGCCGCGCCTGAAGAAAAAATGGGCATGCCACTGCGTGTTCCATTATGTACACCAGCATCCACTACTACCTGCCCGTTCACAATTACATAATGAAAACCTTTGGAATAGGCATGTGGTTTTTCAAAACTTGAAATGTCCTGAACTTCCTTTTCATCAAAAATGAGGATGTCTGCTGCGAAACCTTCACGGATCAGACCCCTGTCGCGCAAACCGAATTTCTGTGCGGGCAATGAGGTCATTCTTCTGATGGCCTCTTCAAGAGTAAGGATCTTCTGATCACGAACATAATTACCAATCACCCTGGCATTGGTGCCATATCCACGCGGATGTGGGACACCCTGGTTGTAGATGCGGATGCTGGCATCGGAAGCAAACATGTTAAAGGGATACTGCATAATGCGTTTTACATCCTCTTCACTCATACCATGAAATACCATTCCTGCACCACCTGCCAGCATCATATCAATTATGGTCAGCGCTTCTTCTTTCCCTTTATGTTTTCTGCCCTTCATTAAATTGATCTGCTCAATGCTTTTACCATTGTAAGTTGAATCGGCACGGTGACTTGCCACGACAGCGTAACTGAAATGTTTTAATTTTCTTTTTTTAAGATTTTTGAGCAGGGCATCAATCACATAGGCGCGCACTTCAGGTCTTTGAAGCCTGGCCATAATCGAATCATTTCCATCAGCAAGAATTTCATCCGGCAGCAAGGTGCTTAAGGAAGTGCTGCTTGCCGTGTATGGATATTGATCGATCGTTACTTCAATTCCCTCTTCCCTGGCTGCCTGCACAAGTGCCAGCGTTTGCCTGCTTCTGCCCCAGTTATGATGGCCACTGACTTTAAAATGCGAGATCTGCACTGGTATGCGTGCCTGTCTTCCAATTTCAAGTGCTTCATTTATAGCCCTGATCACACTATCACCTTCACTGCGCATGTGAGAGGCGTACACACCATTGTATTTTGCAGCAACTTTGGCCAGCCTTACAATTTCATCTGTCTCGGAATAAGCACCTGGTATATAAAGCAGGCCTGTGCTCAAACCTACAGCTCCTCCCTGCATGGCAGCTTCCACCAGGTTTTCCATTCTTTTCATTTCATCTTCCGTTGGTTTACGGTTGGCTCTTCCCATGATGGCCCTGCGCACATCGTTATGACCAACCAGACTTGCTACGTTCACTGATGTTTTCAGCGAATCGATCATCTGCAGGTATTTTTTTATATCAACATTTGATGCGCCGCAATTCCCGGTGATCACGGTAGTTACTCCATCAAGAATAAAATTATTGGCAGTTGGATTAATCAGTTCATCGCCTTCGATATGTGTATGCACATCGATGAAACCGGGAGTAACAATTTTTCCTGCTGCATCTATGGACCTTTTTGATTTTAATAAGTGTAGGTTTCCAATTCTTACAATTCTTCCATCACGCACTGCAATATCGGCGCGGTACCAGGAATTGCCTGTGCCATCAAGTATGCGCCCGTTTTTAATAATCAGATCTACGGAATCCTGTGCTGAAACCTGAAAAAAGGTAAAGAAAAACAGGACGATAATGGGAAGTTTCATAATTCTAAAAATATGGCATTAAATGCATGAACAAAGGATCTTGTGAAAATTCTTACATTCAGTTATGAAAGCTAATAAAATAATTTGCCCCATTTTTTTATGTCTTTTTGTTTTTCAGCTTTTGGGAACGTTCTCCTTCGCTCAATCCGACAGTTCACAGGAACGTTTTCAAAAGATCCTTCGGCTCAAATCCCTGGTAGATACACTCTACCAGGATCACTATAACAATCAAAACCTGCCCGGACTCTCTTACGCAGTGATGGTTGACGAAAAAATTGCATTTATAACAGGTGCCGGTTACCAAAACATACAATCAAAAACAAAAGTTTCGGCCAATTCAGTTTTTCGCATTGCTTCCATGACCAAAAGTTTTACCGCGCTTGCCATTTTAAAATTAAGGGATGAAGGAAAATTGAAACTTGATGATGCTTCCCGTTTATATGTGCCTGAAATGATGGATTGGAAACACAGGCTTTCTTCATCGCCCATAACCATCCGGCAGCTGCTTACGCACATGGCGGGATTCCCTGAAGACAATCCCTGGGGGGACAGGCAATTAAGCAGGAGTGAAGCAGAACTGAGTGCGCTGCTGATCAGCCAACCCGCTATGTCCAATGCACCGGGGATGGAGTTTGAATACAGCAATCTTGGATATGCCCTATTAGGCAGGATCATAAAAAATATTTCAGGACAATCGTACCAGGAATACATCAGCAACCAGATCCTGAATCCACTTGGTATGCATCAAACTTATTGGGAAGTGAACAACGTGCCGGCAAACCAGCTTGCACAGGGATATAGAAGATCCGGTACGGTTTATCATAAAGAACCCATTCTTCCTGATGGTTCTTTTGCTTCCATGGGCGGCATGCTGACCACTATGGTGGATTTTGTGAAATATATGCAGCTCCACATGCAAGCATGGTCCGGTGGTGAAGACAGCACGTTGTTCGTTTTAAAGTCCACCCTGCGCGAAATGCACATGCCGCATACCATTAGTGGTTTGAATACCGGTTTCCAGCTTTTATCCAACAATACCTGTGCTCTTGTTGCGGGATACAGCTATGGGTTAAGATGGTGGAAGGACTGCAGCAATAAAAATTATGCTGGGCACAGCGGGGGGCTGCCCGGTTATGGCAGCAACTGGATGTTCCTGCCGGAATATGGCATCGGCATTGTTGCTTTTTCAAATGTGACGTATGCCTCCTTCACAAATTTTCATATTTCTGTTTTGGACACCCTTATAAAAAGGTCGGGAATCAACAGGGCGGTTGCTAGTTCTGACATCCTGGAGTCCAGGAAAAAGGTGCTGCTCACTTTCCTTCCTGAATGGAAAAACGCAGTAGGTTCAGGCATTTTTGCAGAAAACTTTTTTTCAGATCAGCCTTTGGAAGAATTGAAGCGTACCACCGCCACCATTTTTAATCAAATTGGCAGGATCAAAAACATTGGTGTTTTGGTTCCCACGAACCAACTCAGAGGTAGTTTTATTTTATATGGTGAGAAGGGAAGTGCTGAAGTGTTTTTTACACTTTCACCGGAGCATCTGCCCAGGATCCAGCATTTCAGGATCCGATCCATCAGTAAGTAACTACAGGATGGTTTTCAGTTTTTTCTTCCTGCTTTCTTTTTGTAAAACTTTGCCATTTTTTATAGGTTGCGCTACGCCACAACCATTCCACAGGACCATATTGAAAATAGTTTAACCAGATCCTGCTGACAATAATCTGAAAGAGGAAAACAGATGTGGCAAGCAAGGCACCATAGGCCGCACCCAATTTTCCCATCATATTGAGTCCAAAAGGTAAAAAGAATATCGTGGCCACAAGGGATTGGAGTATGTAATTGGTGAACGCCATTTTTCCTACAGGGGCTAAAACTTTCACTACAAACTTTCCAATACCCGAAGCTGCCAGCAAAAAGAAAAGTGCCATGTAGGCGAGTGCCTGAGGTGCTACTCCAATGGCATAGGCTATAGTACGATGCCATCCCATTAATTTCAATCCATAATATTCACCCTGATCTTTCATTACCATGTTGCTCATCATATAATTAGCGGGCAGGCCAACGAGTAGTCCTGCCAGGGCAATGATGGAAAGCAGCCGGTAATTTTTAAGTATGGTTTTATACCTTCCCTTTCTACCCATTAAAAAACCAAGAATAAACATGCCCAGTACTTTAGAAATCCTTGATTGAAAGAACAGGTCACTAAACCTCCAGAAAAAACCTGCAATGTTTGTTTTGATCAGATCAAAATAATTCATGTTCGCTAAAAAAAGCTTCCATTCTTCCAGTGAGTTGATGTTATTTAATCTTGAATCCACCCAGATGCCGGTATCGTTTAAAAGTTGCTGTGGCGCCGATGCAGGTGGCCATATCATTTTGATATAGTAGAGCAATACCGGAGAAAGAATGAGAAGAATAGCAGTAATGAATAAGGTACGGTCCTTCCATTTGCGGATGGCCAAAAGAACAAAACCTAACATAGCATAAAAAGCAACAATATCGCCGATCCATAAAAAAACGATATGGGAAAGTCCAAGAACCAACATAAAAAACAACCGGCGCCGCGCAAATGAAATGGCCTTTAACTGGTTTTCTTCCCTGCGCTGTATCTGCAATGCAATGCCCCAGCCAAATAAGAAACTAAAGATGGAATAAAACTTTCCTTCGAGCAGCATGTGATCAAGAAACCGGACATTATTGTCTAAAGAGGTAAAGTAAGGTCCTGTTCCGACAGGTTCGGACAAAAAATTAAAGCCGGGGATATTTGCAATAAAGATCCCCAAAAGAGCAAGCCCTCTCAGGGCATCCATGGAAATTAACCGATCAGAATTTTTTAAGGGAGCAAAAGCAGTTGGCATTGTAAACAAATAATATTAAATCTAAATACTACTTTCCGCAGTTGCAAATTTTATTCTTAAAGTGTTGAAAATGATTATTCCGAAAAAAACTCTTTTTTATTTAGAACTGTCTCCAACAAACCATTGCTCTTTATTTCTGAAAAGCACATTAAAAGTGGTGAGGGTACCATAGATCCTGGTGATGTATTGCTGGAGGTTTACTTTTTCTTCATCAGAAAGTTTTTTATGCGCATTGACCTGCTGTTCCATCACGCGCAGCCTGTCGCGGAGCATGACTATTTTATGAAAAAAATCTTCAATCGGCACTTCCTTTGGTTTAAGCGATTTGTCGGCTGGTTGTAAAATCATGATGCCGCCCTGCCAGCGGTCACCGATAGGAACCACTTCTGAAATTCCACCCCACAATCTTAAAATTTTTAAAAGGGAGCGTTCAACATCGGAATGGGTTTCAATCTCCTCACTTACATTTTCCGGAATGATCTCTTCAAGATGCGCATCATTTTTATCAATTTCTTTTATCCCGTGGTAGATAAAAGAAATTAAATAGGTAGCATACCTGATTCCTACAATCACTCCCGGCCCGTGTTGAGTGTGTTGCAGTCTTGTGCCGATACCAAGGTTCAGTTGATCCATAAAAGAAAATTAATAGCGAAGATAAAGTGTGCCGTCAAAAGCCGCGTTTGGAATTAAAGGCAATGCCTGCATTCTTAATGTACAGCTGAAAATCGTATTCGGTGGTGAAAAGGCAAAATTCATACGCGGGCCGGTAGGTGACCATAAATTGTTCAAGGGCAGCGCTGTCAAGACCTGTCAATCGCCTGACCAGCGGCTTATTAAAGCGGTGATCTACAAATTTTTCTTTCTCCTGTTCCAGCAGTCTTTCCCTGAAACGTTCCATCGATTTGTTTTTCCTGAATTGGAATACCCTGATCAGTTCCTGTATATCTATGCCAGCCCCTGTTGAATTCACAGAGGTCATGGAGGCAAGATCTGGTCTTCTGAAATCAAACACTTTTTTATAATCATTCCTGTTTTGCAAGGAGTCTTGTTTATAAATTCTTGTCCGGATCTTTACTTCAGGCAATATATTTCCTTTGGTGATCATGTTCAGGTTGAGCGCAATGTCGAATTGAGATATATCAGCGATCTTCAAAACCGGGTATTTTGGTGTGGGTCTTCCCAGGAATGAAAACCAGATGGTATCAATTTCACTAACCTCTATGCTATAACGGCCCAGCGTATCTGAAATGGATAATTTGCCGGAAGAACTCAATACCGTAACAGATTCCACTGTATGATTCCGGGAACTGTCAAATACAGTTCCTTTGACCTTGTACTGTGCTAAAGAAGAGGCGGGAAAAAAAAGAGTGCAGCCTCCTGCAATTAAAAAAATATGGAAAATCCTGTTCTTCAATTCTGAGTTTGCAGCAAATAACTAAAAAATATCCTAATGGATTGGTAAATGGCAGGTCTGCGGCTGGGGGAGGTAAAAAATCCTCAACCCGCTTTAATTCATAAAACCACATCATTATAAATTATTGATTCTCGCGACCTTAATTCAAATATCCTTTTTGGCACAGGATTTTAAGCACATAATAAAACGGCAGGTATGAAAAATACAGAGTTTACAATGTCCGGAACCAACAACCAGGGACTGCAAAATGTGTTAATTGAAAAGCCTTTAAATAATGAAGTGAAGCACGTGAACGGCAATTATGCCGACCCTGATGAGGATGAGGAGGAAGAGGAGGAAGATCTGATTTTAGGCGATGAAGATGAACTGGAAGGGGATGAGGAAGAATTTGAAGTTGAATTGGAAGAAGACATCGATCCGGCTATTGATGGAAAAGATATCGACGATGCGGATGATCTGATTATTGATCCCGATGATGACCCTGACGAGGACGATGAAGATGATGACCTGTGAAAACAGACATTTTAAGAGGCTTACTTAGGTAAGCCTCTTCCCTTAAAATTAACCAGGTAATAACCGCCTCAGTCTTTACAAACCACTTTGGCCTAAAAATGATCGTGCACCAAAAAGCCTCAATTTATATGTGGGCAAAAAATCGACTGCTCTTAAAAAAATCTGCTCCAGTGATGATACAGTCGGCCCAGAACTGCCTATATTAATCCATGCTCCTTCCAGGAAATAAAAAAGGGCTAGTACAACCTACTGAACATGAAATGCGTCATTATTGCGCAAAAAAATAAAAATGAATCATCTTTTTAAGAAGCGGAATAGGTTACCTGCAGTTCAAAAGCCAATGCCCTCACTGGGTTTTTGCATTATAATGGACTTATTAGGTTGCGCCAGTTACCTTTTACCTTTTTTTGGTGAATTTTTTGACCTTTTGTGGGCGCCAATTTCTGCGCTTATTTTTATGCGCACTTTTGGCGGCGCAAGAGGCATTTTTGGTGGTGCTTTTAATTTCATTGAAGAATTGTTACCAGGACTGGACATCATCCCTACATTCACCATCAGCTGGTTTTTGCTTTATTATAAAAGAAACAATCAGGGTTTCACTATACCTACGCTCAGGTAAGGGCAGTAATGAATTCTGATTGCTGGTTGAAAACAAGCAGGCTCCCACTGTAACCGGGCGCAATTCTTCCATATTGTTTATCTGCTCCAAGCAATTGTGCGGGATACAAACTGCACATGCGGTGGGCTTCACCCTTTTCAATACCTGCCTGTTTTACCAGGTTATTAAAAGCCTGGTTCATGCTAAGTGCCGATCCGCTGAGGGTGCCATTACATTCATACCGGTCCACATTCAGTACATGCTGGTAAGGCCCGGTGGCAGTTGATGTAACAGCATCCGTAATAGCAAACAACCTTGCTCCCATTTTCATTTTTGCAATAATCAACATATTGTAATCCACATGATGCCCATCCGGTATGATGCTGGCCTTTACAGTGGAATGTAAAAATGCTGCTGCCGGCAACCCGGGTGCGCGGTGGTGCATGCTGCTCATGGCATTGAACAAATGAGTAACCGCATCAATTCCGGAATCAAATGAGCGCATCGCTGTTTCAAAATCTGCATCTGTATGGCCTGCTGACACCACGATACCTGCGCTCTGGATGTATTCAATTATTTCAACAGAGCAAACTTCGGGTGCCAAAGTGATCATAGTAATGTTTTCACTTCCGTAATCCAGCAAGGCTTTTACTTCCTCTATTGATGGAACACGAATCCACTCTTCTTTATGAGCGCCTTTCCTGGCAGGATGGATCCATGGTCCTTCAATATGCAATCCATGCACGCCCTTTCCTCCCGATTGCTTAAACGCGCGAACAGCATCAATACATGATTTGATTACATCAGTGGTGTTTGTAGCGACTGTAGGCTGGAATAACGCCGTTCCGGCTGAAGCAAAACTGTTTGCCATCACGGAAAGCGTTTCCTCCGTTGGATCTACAGATAACAATCTTCCTTCTGCACCATACACCTGCACGTCGACAAAGGCAGGGTATAAAATACAATCCTTAAAATGTTTAACTGGAATACCTTCGCCCACCTGATGCTGTGGAACTACCTCCTTCACAAGTTGATCTTCAACAATTACAGCTAAGCCGTCAACAAAACCTTCCCCGGTAAAAATACCTGTTGCAGAATATGCCTGTACCATAATGCTATAAAGATCCTGAACTTAACATGATTTCCTGCATTCCTGCAAAGATGGATCGCCAGACCATCCCAAAAAAGCTCTGGTCATTAAGGCGCATGAACTTTGCACCTCTTGCCACTCTTGTATTTCCATTCAGGGGATTATGGTTATACACAATAAACCTGTTAACCGCTTTTGAAATAAAACCGCGCGACTCTCTTGTGCCTTCGTCCCTGCTGATTTCCTTAATGGTAATGCTAAAATCATTGTAGGTCATGTCCAGGTTGCAATACCCATTGTTATCATCAGCCGTTATAGCAAAATCAACCTTGTGTATTTGAAGTGAATTGATCTGTATCTGTGCAAGCGGAACTGAAATCACATTCAGTTGCGCACCTTTCATATTTCCCACCTGACCTTTTACATTGAATTGTCCATTAGAAGAATCCAGGTGAAAATTAAATAGTGCAGTTATCGGACTGCCAAGTATATTCCCTTTGCCTTCAGCCTTCATTACCGGATCTTTTTGTATCAGCGCTGGCTTGTTTGTAAGGTTGGTAAAATATAATTGAAGGTCTCTAACTTTTACTTCTCCTTCGAGGCCTGTAATATCACTTTTTTCTGTATAGGTTATGGCCGCATTCTGCAGGCCAATCGCACGAATATGCAATGGAACAGAAGCTCCCAGCACCAGTTGGTGGGGATAGTTTCCCACCTTTGTTTTAAAGTTGCGCTCCTGGGTTCTGTCGTGGTAAACTCGAACTTCCGGATCTTTTACCAGGATGCTGTCAATGTCAAGCTTATCCAAATGAACAAAAGTTTCAGCATGAAGGCCTCTGATTGTCAGCGCTGGTGCTTTTAAAAAATAAAGAGTTTCTTCCAGTCCCGTTTTTGCATAATGCGCTTCTTTTTCAAGATATGGTCTGAAGTGAAGGTCTTCCACTTCCAGCATTTTTTTTCCGGAGGAATAATCAATAACTTTTGCAGATAAAACATAATTTGAATCAGCGGTGCGATAGTTAAATTCCTCCAGCTTCACAGCAATTTCCTTTGCATAGAACAGTCGTGTAGTATCGGCTGCGGAGGTGCTGTCGATCTTTATCTGGTCCAGCTGTGCAAATAGCTGATCAAAGTTTAAATTCAGCGGTCCGGTGGTGTCCCGACTTATATACCGCAGATTGATACCATCCAGTTTGACCTGGTCAACAACAATGGAATTGATGCCTGGCTGAATTTTTTTCCAGAAGGGAGGTTTTGTTGTTTTTTTATTTGAACCACTCAACAGCCGTGTCATGGTAATGGATCCCTTCTGAGAAATAATTGCCGCTATTTTCACTCTCTTGTTGAACAGGAACGAAAGCAGTGAAAGTCCTTTGATCTCACCCTTCACCAGGTCCAGCTCCATGATCGTAGAAGGCAGATCATCCGCCAGCTGAAGCTGCTCATACCGGCTGCTGTCAACAAACAACCTGAACTGATCCAGTGTGATCTTACCTCCAATAATCTGAACACTAAGGTCTTGCAGTTGGTAATTGTATAAGCTGTCACTTCCATCGATCACCATTGCATGTAATCGTTTTCGAACCGCCGGTTCAACTATAGCCGGGCCTGCAATGATCAGAAACATGAAAAAAATAAAAAGAAAACCGCCGATGATCATCAGCCACTTCCTGTGGGCGCTTAAAAACTTTTGGATCATAACTGGTTAAGCAAAAATTTCCTGCCACGTTAATGCTAAATGGTTCCTAAATTTCCTGATCGCATCATTATAGCCTGCATGCCTGCAAACAGCGCCTTCCAGATCACACCAAAAAAAGACTGGGTGGTAAGGCGCATAAACCTTACTTCACGGGCGGTTCTTGTTGCACCATTGTAAGGGTTGTGTGGGTAGATCATGTGGTGGTTGATGGCATTGGTAAGAAATTTCCTGGTGGAAACGGTACCTGTGGATACATCAGTCTTACGCAGCGCGATGGAGAGATCGTTATACAGCATATCTACATTACTCCACGCAGTGTACTCGTCTACACGCAAGGAGAAATCAATTTTGTTTATGGTCAACGAAGGCAGCTGAATATTAGCAAGTGAAACCGCGATGGGATTTAATTGTGCCGCTGTAATTTTCCCAACCACACCACTTACGTCAAACCTGCCTAAAGAAGAATCCAGGTAAAATTTAAAATTGGTTTGAATGGGACTGTTTCCAAGGATCCGCCCATTGGCTGAAGCCGTGCAAATTCCGTCTTTAAGAATGTCTTCCCTGATGTTGGTGATGTTCTTAATATGAAGATCCAGGTCATTGATAACAATATTACCTTCCATGCCCGTACCTCCGTTCTTCTCTGTATAAACGAAAGCCGTTTTTTGTAGCAGGATATTTTTTATTAGAATAGATAGTTTGGATTTTGCAAGTTTCTGATGAGGATAACTCCCGCTTTTGTCAGAAAAATTCCGGTCCATGCCTTTATCCATATAGATCTTCAGATCAGGTTTGTAAATAATGATACTATCGGCTTCCACGATGTTCTGGTGCAGGTATTTTTCCAGCGGAGCATTCACCAGCCTTACTTTTTCAAATTCAAAATAGTACAGGCTTTTCCTTAAACCGGTTTGTTGATAAAATGTTTCCTTATCCAGTGTGGGCTGGAGCTTAAAACTGTCAACCTCAATGGTTCTTGTTTCAGATGAGTAAGTGATCCATTCTGCTTTCAGTTTATAAGTGGAATCAGAAGAACGAAATTTCAGGTCATGGAATTTAAGAAAAACGGATTTTACAAAGCTGATCCTGCTGGTATCAAATGCGGCGGCACTGTCAATCCGGATGTCATCAAAAACGGCATCAAACCTGTCGAATTGCAACTTCACAGATTCGGAAGTGTCGGAATTATTGAAAAGCATCTTTACTCCATCGAGCTTCAGCCTGTCCACTGAAATGGATTGAATAGCTGGCTTCATTGATCTCCACAAAGGAAGAGGCTGTTTTGCTCCGGATGTTGTTTCCCGGAAATGCCTTGATAGTACGATGTTGGCATCCTTTGAAAGGATCTCTTCTACCTTAATGCGTTTTCCAAATATTAAAGCCATCAAACCAACACCTTTGATATGCCCCTTTGCCAGTTTCAATTTAAGGGTCATATTTGGTAAGGTTTGTTGCGCTTTTAATAACTGGTAACGGTTACTGTCAACATACACCTCAAGGTTTTCCACTTCTACATCACCACCCAAAAAATCTGCCTGCAATTTTCCCAGCTTATATTGATACAGACTGTCTGAACCATCTATGATCAGTGTATGAATTTTTTTACGAAGAATAGGTTCAAGATAAAAATAGGAAAATACGGCCAGCGCTGTCAGGCAGATAAGAACGATCACCAGGGAGATCACCAGGAATTTTTTAAATGAACGCGAAAGCCGTTGGAGCATACTAATCACAATCAAAAACTCATGCCATCAGCGAACAACAAAGCGGTATCCAATACCTTTAATTGTAATGATTTCGATAGAAGGGTCAAGTTTTAAATAGCCCCTGAGCTTGGTTATATAAACATCCAGGTTCCTGCTATTGAAAAAAGAATCACTTCCCCACAGCGTATTCAAAATTTCTGTCCGCTCAACGATGTTTTCCCTGTTGATGTAAAGTAAACGCAATAATTCACTTTCCCGGTAAGACAGTTTTTTGTTTTCAGTTGGGTGCACGAGTGTCTGGCGGCGGCTGTTGAAAGTGTAGCCACCAAATTGAACATCATCATTTTCCGTGTTGGTTCTGCTTTTTACTTTGATTACATTCTCAATGCGCACAATAAGTTCTTCGATGCTGAAAGGCTTTCTTATATAATCATTTCCACCTGCTTTAAATCCATTCAGCACATCCGGGGTTTGAGATTTAGCGCTTAAAAAAATAATAGGCACGGAGGCGTCTTTGGACCTGATCTGATCTGCGATCTCAAACCCGTCTTTGTTTGGTAACATAACATCCAGTACGCATACATCAGGCTCTTTTGAAACAAATTGGTCGAAAGCTTTGGCGCCATCGTTTTCCACCACAACTTCATATCCCCTTCCTTGCAAAGTTTCACTTACAATTTTTGCAAGAAAGATCTCATCTTCCACATATAAGATCCTGGTTTTTTTCATGTTGAACTTTTACCTGGTAAACTAATCCTGAACCTGCTGCCATTATTCTCTTCAGACTCCACCCTGATCGAACCTTTATGTTTCTTTACTACGTGCGCTACATAACTCAGGCCAAGGCCGTAACCTTTGGTATTGTGCAGGTTTCCATTGGGAACCCTGAAGAATTTTTCAAAAATCCGGCCATGGTATTCCGGTGGAATGCCCAATCCCCTGTCAGAAACGATCAACTGTATTTCGTCATCATTTCCTTCTACAAGAATGTTGATCAATGGCGTGTCAGGACTGTATTTTAAAGCATTGTCAAGCAAATTGAATATCACACTCACCAGGTGCAGCCTGTCGCCCTCAAGTGTGGTATTTCCTTTTGATTCCACATTCACAGCAGCCCCTCTTTTTTCAAACTGAAGCCGCAGCGAGGAGGTTACTTCTTCCACCAGCAACTTCATATCAAGCGATTCATAGATCAATTCAATTTCTTTTTTTTCAAACATGGAGAGCTTCAGCACTTTGTCTACAAGAAGCGAAAGTCGTTGGAGTTCATTTGCAGAAATGTCAAGATATTCTTTGGTCCTCGAAGGATCCATTGTTGCATTAAAACTACGGAGTGCTTCTATCGCAACACTAACTGTGGCTATCGGGGTTTTTAATTCGTGGGTGATGTTGCTGATAAATTCATTTTTAATATCGCCAAGTCTTCGCTGCCTGATCATATTCCTGTAAAGCAGCATAAAAGAAAAAAATGTAAGTGCAACCAGGAAAATAGAAAAGAGTATGGGAACACTGATCCTTTTTAAAAGAAAGGGAATGGTATTCCCTAATTCAAGCTTAAAGGTTACCGGCTCGGTAAAGCCCAGCGTAACCTGGCTGAATCCACCCTCTTCATTTGCCTGACCTTTAAATTTTCTAATAGAAAAGGGAACAGCAACCTGGTTTTCATCCAGTTTGTTCCTGTAAGCCTCTTGAATTTCCACAACGCGCACCGAATCCTGCAGCGAATCCACTTCAAACAGAAACTGCATTAACCTATTTCTGCGGCCGGGAAAATTCTTTTTCAGCGTATCACTGGTCATGTAGATCTGCCGGCGATCAGAGTCTGTAACTCTTTTCATGATCACATCCATCATATTCGTCATTTTCCTTTCGGCCCTATTGTGGTTCACCTTAATTTTTGTATCCCTGCGCAAAAGCATTCTTGGAACAAGAGAGGAGTCGCCCTCAAGCCTGTCTAGTTTTAATTTAGAACCCTGGAGATTAAAAACCGTTTCCCGAAATAAATAATTTGTGCGCATTTCCAGCGTGCGCTGCTCCCTTTCATAAGCTTTTGCAAGCCAGTAAACCTGGAAGGCAGCAATGGCCATAATGGTCATTATCATTAGAACAGGCAGCCATTTTTTATTAGCGAACTTATGCATCGCGACAAAATTACCCTTTTCAGGTACCGCTCATACCTGAATTAACCATTATTAACGTAGCATACACCCCTATTAACAATCACTCCTTATACATTTGAAAAAAAATCAGATGAAACAGTTGTTACTATTTGCCGGAATTTTCTTTTCCATTTGTGCACAGGCGCAGGTGAAAGAAGGAAAAATTATTTATGAACGTGTAACACAAACGCCGGCAAGAATGTTTGCCAACCTCGATCCCCATATTGCAGCACAAATACCCAAATCAAGGACAGACCAGTTTGAATTATTGTTTGGAAACAACCAGTCCTTATGGCAATTCATTCCTTCAGCTGCAAATGAAGAACAATCTACTTTTTCAGGAAATGGCATGATAGTGCGCATGGCTACAGGAAATAATGAAATTGCCTATTTCGATTTTGAAAAAGGAGTGCGGGTTGACCAGCGCGAGGTGATGGAAAAGACTTTTATTGTTACTGATACCATCAGAAAAGGAAGCTGGAAATTAACTGATGAAACAAAAACCATTTTAAATTATACTGTCAGAAAAGCAATTGGACAAAGAATCAGCACACGCACTTCGATGACTATGGAAACACCCTGATCGAACCTTTATGTTTCTTTACTACGTGCGCTACATAACTCAGGCCAAGGCCGTAACCTTTGGTATTGTGCAGGTTTCCATTGGGAACCCTGAAGAATTTTTCAAAAATCCGGCCATGGTATTCCGGTGGAATGCCCAATCCCCTGTCAGAAACGATCAACTGTATTTCGTCATCATTTCCTTCTACAAGAATGTTGATCAATGGCGTGTCAGGACTGTATTTTAAAGCATTGTCAAGCAAATTGAATATCACACTCACCAGGTGCAGCCTGTCGCCCTCAAGTGTGGTATTTCCTTTTGATTCCACATTCACAGCAGCCCCTCTTTTTTCAAACTGAAGCCGCAGCGAGGAGGTTACTTCTTCCACCAGCAACTTCATATCAAGCGATTCATAGATCAATTCAATTTCTTTTTTTTCAAACATGGAGAGCTTCAGCACTTTGTCTACAAGAAGCGAAAGTCGTTGGAGTTCATTTGCAGAAATGTCAAGATATTCTTTGGTCCTCGAAGGATCCATTGTTGCATTAAAACTACGGAGTGCTTCTATCGCAACACTAACTGTGGCTATCGGGGTTTTTAATTCGTGGGTGATGTTGCTGATAAATTCATTTTTAATATCGCCAAGTCTTCGCTGCCTGATCATATTCCTGTAAAGCAGCATAAAAGAAAAAAATGTAAGTGCAACCAGGAAAATAGAAAAGAGTATGGGAACACTGATCCTTTTTAAAAGAAAGGGAATGGTATTCCCTAATTCAAGCTTAAAGGTTACCGGCTCGGTAAAGCCCAGCGTAACCTGGCTGAATCCACCCTCTTCATTTGCCTGACCTTTAAATTTTCTAATAGAAAAGGGAACAGCAACCTGGTTTTCATCCAGTTTGTTCCTGTAAGCCTCTTGAATTTCCACAACGCGCACCGAATCCTGCAGCGAATCCACTTCAAACAGAAACTGCATTAACCTATTTCTGCGGCCGGGAAAATTCTTTTTCAGCGTATCACTGGTCATGTAGATCTGCCGGCGATCAGAGTCTGTAACTCTTTTCATGATCACATCCATCATATTCGTCATTTTCCTTTCGGCCCTATTGTGGTTCACCTTAATTTTTGTATCCCTGCGCAAAAGCATTCTTGGAACAAGAGAGGAGTCGCCCTCAAGCCTGTCTAGTTTTAATTTAGAACCCTGGAGATTAAAAACCGTTTCCCGAAATAAATAATTTGTGCGCATTTCCAGCGTGCGCTGCTCCCTTTCATAAGCTTTTGCAAGCCAGTAAACCTGGAAGGCAGCAATGGCCATAATGGTCATTATCATTAGAACAGGCAGCCATTTTTTATTAGCGAACTTATGCATCGCGACAAAATTACCCTTTTCAGGTACCGCTCATACCTGAATTAACCATTATTAACGTAGCATACACCCCTATTAACAATCACTCCTTATACATTTGAAAAAAAATCAGATGAAACAGTTGTTACTATTTGCCGGAATTTTCTTTTCCATTTGTGCACAGGCGCAGGTGAAAGAAGGAAAAATTATTTATGAACGTGTAACACAAACGCCGGCAAGAATGTTTGCCAACCTCGATCCCCATATTGCAGCACAAATACCCAAATCAAGGACAGACCAGTTTGAATTATTGTTTGGAAACAACCAGTCCTTATGGCAATTCATTCCTTCAGCTGCAAATGAAGAACAATCTACTTTTTCAGGAAATGGCATGATAGTGCGCATGGCTACAGGAAATAATGAAATTGCCTATTTCGATTTTGAAAAAGGAGTGCGGGTTGACCAGCGCGAGGTGATGGAAAAGACTTTTATTGTTACTGATACCATCAGAAAAGGAAGCTGGAAATTAACTGATGAAACAAAAACCATTTTAAATTATACTGTCAGAAAAGCAATTGGACAAAGAATCAGCACACGCACTTCGATGACTATGGAAAATGGAGAAATGAAGCGCCAGGAATACCAGGATACTTCTGTAATGATCGCGTGGTTTACCACCGAAATACCTGTACCAGTTGGGCCAGATACGCAGGGACAACTTCCGGGAGCGATTCTTGAAATGGATATAAGTAATGGCGAGATTGTTTACAAAGCTGTTGAAGTTTCCCCAAAAGTAAATACAGGGAAAATTAAAGAGCCTAAAGATGGAAAAAGAATTACATCTGCAGAATTCGCAATTGAAAGAACCAGGATGATTGAAGAAATGAGAAAAAATATGCCGGTAAGAAATAGTTTCCAGATCAGGAACTAACCTGGAATTCATCTAATGAGGAAAGGCTATAGGGAACCCTTTAGCCTTTCTTTTTAGACTAATCAATGATAGCGCCTCTTTCATTGTCTTCCCGCTCCTTTTCATAAACCAGCAACTGCACTTTCCATTCGGGAAACTGGAATTGTAACCCTGCTTCTATTTTTATTTTGGGCATGCCTGCAGCAAGTGGGGTTAATGTAAATACAGTAGCACTAAAAACTTTGCTTTCATCCGGAGCATCAAATGTTCCCTTAAGCGAAAAACTGTATTCGCCGTCCAGCGTAAGCGTCATGACTTTTAGCTGGTTGCAAAGCCAGGTATATTTCTTTTTAGCCACTTCAAATTCCTCTGTACTTAACAGCAATGCCTGCCAGCTATAAATGGATCGGGTTCCCTTGTATTCTGTGATCAGGTGTTCTTCGGCGCTATCAAATTTGAGTAAGGATACATATTCAACCGTTTGAGGATTCTGGTTGATCACGGCTCCTTTTAAATTAATGAAATGGCGTGGAAAATCTGATACTACCACTTGAAGATTGATCCGGAGTTCGTTGTTCGTAACAGGTAATTTCAGTTGAGCAAGGGCAGGTGAAGAAATGACCATTAAGGCCAATAACAAAGTTTTGGTTTTTGATTTTCTCATAGTTTGGATGGCATTGGGCAACAAAATAGAAAAAACTTTCTTTTTACAAGAAAAATTCTTAACTTTCTTAACAATTTTTCCACATTAAAATCCAGAACTTGAAAAACAGGAATATTGCACATGCCCAGCAGGAAGTAAAAATTTACAGAGAACATTATCAGCCATCTTTTAATATTTGGCGCTTTACCAAATCCATCCTGGGCGTTTTATTATTTGGCCGCTCAACTGTAGCAACAAGTTATGTTCCGATTAATAAAAGAATCATGAAATAAAAAAAACCTCCCACGGGAGGTTTTTTTTATTGGGTAATACGCATATTTCTTGTGGCTCTTTCCATGATAGCCGGCATGGTACGCCCTCCCATCCTGTTTAGTTTGTAAGTGAAAGTGAGCATGAAGTATCGCTGTAAAACAGATGACTGTACATCTTCAATATAATTATTGCCAACGTTCCGGTTCACGCTGATATTCTGACCCAGGATATCAAATACAGAAAATTTGATTTCCCCTTTTTTATTCTTAAACATTTCTTTGGCAAGGCTGGCATTCAGCAGGGCGAAGTTCTGGTTGAATCCATCAGACCTTCCTGTGTTCATGGTATACTCAAAATCAGTTGAAAAAATTATTCCTTTTGGGAAAGTGTAACTGATGTCTGCCGTATAGTTATGGGTATAATAAGACTGGCTGTTTTGTTTTTGAACGGTATAATTGACAGAATTATAATTGACACTGATCCCGATACCCATATCCAGCTTTTCTTTATAATTATAACTTAGCCTGAGGTCTTCTCCTACGGTAAGGTTGCGTGTGTAATTTTTCACTCCGTCAAATAAATTCACATCGCGGTTGAGATTGATCCGGGTATTGGTATTGAAATTCCCGCCTTTCATTTTTTTGATCGGGAATCCGATATTAAATGTTCCGGCAAGGTTGTAAACACCATCCACATTCACAGGGCGTGAAAGCTGCACGCCACCGGGAAGCTGCTCAATGGAATTTGCGATCCTGTTTGCAGTATTTGAAAAGGTAATAAAGGCAAACAAGTTCCTGAACTTTATGATGTCAAAAAAGTTATAACTGAGTGTAAAGTTGTTGGTGAACTCCTGTTGCAGGCCGGGGTTTCCTCTGGTGATGTAGGGATAATTGGTAATGTCCGTGACATCCTGCAACTGCGCAATTGCCGGCTGCCTTGTGCTTCCCCTGTAATTAAATTTTAAACTCCTGCTTCTTGCAAACTGGTAATTGAAAACAGCGGTAGGAAAAACATTCAGAAAATTCTGTTTAACAGTCGTGTTCTTGAATACATTGTTACTTTCCAGAGTTGTGTTCTGAACAGAAAAGCCCACCTGGTAATTGTATTTCTTTTTTACGATGCGAAGATTGGACCCGATCCTGTTCGACCTGTTGCTGTTGTCGAACATGTTGGTTAGCGAGTCCACAACGTTTTGATATTTACCAGTGCTGGGATCAAAGTTCAGTGTTTGCCTGTCTGATTCATTTGTATTGTTTGAATGCTGGTAATTGAATTCTAAAATTTTATCCCGTGCAATTGGCTCGGTATAGCTGAAATTAATACTGTAGTTATTGGTTTCGTTATCGGAAGTGTTTAAAGTGTTCGTGTTTCTTTCTGCCCACTTGTTCCCTGCATTGTTATAAAACCTGGCATTCACAATAGAATAGGCATCACGGTTATTCTGTCCTATAGTGTTGCTAAAATTAACGGACAGGGTGCGGCCAGCACGCCTGAATTTCTTTCTCCAGATCAGGTTGTTGGTCCAGTTAAATCCTTCTCCGTTGCTGTAATTGTTGGCAGCACTTTCGTTTGTCAGGAAAAGGGTTTCGTTCTTCCTGGAATCTGTATGAAAAGAATCCATCGAATTATTCTCGGATTTCTGGAAAGTGAGCGAAGGGGTATATATCAGGCTGTTAAATGAATCGATTGTAAAAATGATATTCATGTTTATGCGATGGTTATCATTTTTAGCTCTGGCAATGGCGGTACCGTCCATTAATAAGGCGGAATCGGTTGCAAAAGTGTTTCTAAAAGTACGCCTGTCGTTAAAAGTATTGAGCTGATTGTAAAAATAGCTGCCATTCACATCAAACTTTTTGCTCCAGGTGTCGCGATAATTGATACCCACCTGCGTGGACCTGGTAATACCTGCCCCGGAATTCCCTAGGTTCAATCCTCCAAAACCGCCACCTCCGCCGCCACCACGTATAACGGTCATGCCGCCTCCCATTCCACCCATTCCACCTCCCATTCCTCCGCCGCCGCCAAACATGCCTAGCATATCAGAAAATGAAAAACCTATATTATTTGTGTTGTTGCTTTTTGCAATGATGGAGGTTTGTGTGGCACCTTTAAAGAAATTGGCATTCAACCCGGCGTCATAACGGTTATCGGTACCCGCACCTGCATAAGCCCTTCCAAAGAGGCCTTTCTTTTTATCTTTCTTTAATTTAAGATTGATGGCTTTTGACCGGCTGCCATCATCGATCTGGTTGAACTTTGCCTGCTCACTCATATCATCATACACTTCCACCTGGTCCACCATATCTGCTGTTAAATTTTTTGTGGCGATTTTAGGGTCGCTCCCAAAAAATTCCTTTCCATCAACATATACTTTTTGCACCTGCTCTCCCTGGGCTTTAACGGTTCCATCTCTTTCAACCTGTACTCCAGGTAATTTTTTTAAAAGGTCTTCAACAGTTGCATTCGGTTTAGTTTTAAAAGCATCGGCATTGTATACGATCGTATCGCCCTTGATTTTTATAGGCGCTTCATCCTTTATCACTACTTCCTCCAGCGTATTGTAATGTCGGTCCATTGTGATCACTCCAAAATCTACAACGGGTGCGGAAGGCTGGACGTTGAAGTTTTTTTTCAGGGTTTTTAACCCGGTGAAGGAGGCGATGAGATGGTAAGCACCTGCGTCAATATTTTTGATCTCAAAATTTCCGTTTCGGCCTGTAACGGTAAAGGATATTAAGGAAGAATCACTTGTTCTGACCACAGAAACCGTTGCATCAGTTAGCACAGTCCCGGAAAGGGAGTCCTGTAAGATCCCTCTTACCGTACCTGATATTTTTTGAGCGCCGGCATGGGAGCCCGTCGCCAGGATCATTAAAAAAAAGAATACCTTCTTCATAAGCGTGTTTGTGATTACGAAGATATTCGCACCTTATCTTCAAACCAGTTAAAAAACGTTAACAACTTGATAAACGGTTAATTGTCCGGACTATCGCTGGAAATGGAATACAAAAAACACATTTTTATTCAGAGAATTTAGTAAAAAGGTATGAATCTCTGCATTGAGATGTTCTTCAGGCATAAGCTATACGAAAAACCCTTTTTATTTAACTCCATGATTATAAGTGGTAATTAATGTCGCTCCCCTTATTTCTACCCATTGCTTTGAAAAGAACTCAGGCTAATATATATTTAACCCTTAATCCAAAATTTAATCTTTATGAAAACAGGAATGCTGCTTTTTTGCCTCGCTGCTTCATTGATTGCCTGCAAAAAGGATAATCAAAACGCTAAAGTAACTTACAGGGTTACAGGTTCGGGAGTTTCTCAATTTAAAATATCGAACGGAGCTACTGAGCACTACGTGAATATCCCTTTTACCGGAACAAGAGATACCACAGTATATCTGGCTTATAGTACAAACATAAAATTGGACCTTAAGGCTGACGGAGGTACTACCCTTCAGGGGACCATCTTTGTTAATAATGTTCTGGTTTCAACTCTATCAGACGCTGACATCGATGGAGACAACAAGACAGAAGTCAAATTGGCTTATTTAATACCAGGTAAATAAATCATCGCGTTGGAAATTAAAAGTGGGTTTTATGCCCACTTTTAATTTATGAATTTTCTTAATTCCGGTTTCTATTTGAACCAGCACCTGTCTCTTATTGCCCTCAGATCGCGCTGATGAACGCAGAAGACCCATCAGCGAAAATCTGCGTAATCTGCGAGAGGCCTTTTTGTTCCCTGTTCGCAAGGCTCCGGCAACGCTCAAAAAGGTTGTCAGGCAGGTACGAGGCCCGCCGGCCTGAGGCAAAATCTTAATTAAAACTGATGTTTGATTTTTCCCCGGACAGCATTGATTGACTATTGACCATTGACCATCACCATTGCCCCTTCACACTAGTTGGATCCAGCCTCTCTACTCTTTAAGGGGATTACTTAATGGCAGAGATATTGCACAGTAAAGGATATGAAACGTATAAAATCGGTTATAGCGCTGCTTTCCTTATGTTTTATTATTTCCTGTGCCACAACACAGGACCCAATTGCCAGAGAAGTGGAAAGGGACACCAGGGAAAAAAGAAAATACCCCATTATAATGAGTGCCCAGGGTATGGGATATACCC
>MWWA01000044.1_pt1 | contig 43403 bp, 37 predicted proteins | sample 1047341 | NCBI WGS metagenome assembly MWWA01 (sample SAMN06349978, study PRJNA376086) | soil metagenome | isolation source: MS5-1 sample Antarctic (ecotone) soil | place: Antarctica | collected 2015-01-13
GAGTAATGATCATACCTACGCTGCCGATAGCCAATGTGGCCAGTCCTGCTCCTATGCCCAAATGATCGGTGTCTTTTAATGCATACAACCCGGCAGTTGAACTTAACAAGTACATGGTCCAGATAAAAATAGTATGCAGAAGGAAAGCCAACTTATTTTTAATAAAACGGAAACTGTTTAAGCCCAGCCAAATTCCGTAGATAATATTTTTGATTTTAAAAATAAAATCAAGATGACCAAACCTCTTTAACAAAAATGAGATAACAGCGATTATCGCTATTAAAGAGATTAAAAATGCAGAGATTTTAAGAATTGAAACCTGGCCTGTTTGATCGCTGAAGAACGATTGAAAAAGGGAATACGTGTACTCTCCAATTACATCGCCTTCCAATAACAATGCGAATACAAATACAATGGCAAGGCATAAAGCATCGAAAGCTCTTTCAACCACAATGGTTCCTATTAATTTATCGGCCCTTACATTTTCATACCGGGATAGTAATGTGCATTTTACCACTTCACCCAAACGCGGAACACCTGCGTTAACCAGGTAGCCAATCATTACAGCCGAAAATGTATTGAAAGTGGAAGGTTTGTATCCGAGGGGTTCCATCAATATTTTCCAGCGTAAAGCCCGGCTGAGATGACTTAAAATCAACAATAAAATAACTGGTAAAAAGATCCAGTGCCTTGCATTGGTCACAGAAAGTTTGATGCTATTCCATTGTTCCTGGTTAACATCCTTTATGGTAAGCCATACAAATAATACACCCAGTAAAAAGAAAAAAGTATACTGGAATATGGTAATGATCTTTTTTTTCATTCAGGAAAGAAAGCCGGTTGAAGAAATCTCCATAATTTAAAGCCAATAATTCAAACAAAAAACTTCAATGATTGAAACTTATATCTTATTGCCTTCTTTTGGAAAAACAATCCAGGGTTTAAAATCTTTCGCTTTTTCAAAATCCATCAAAGCATAGGAAATGATGACGATCACATCACCTGTCATACCCCGTCGGGCTGCGGGCCCGTTCAGGCAACAGATACCGGAACCTCTTTTCCCGGTAATAACATATGTTTCGAGTCTTTCACCATTATTAACATTAACTACCTGTACCTTTTCGTTCTCAATAATATTGGCTGCATCCATCATTTCTTCATCAAGTGTTAAACTGCCTACATAATGCAAATTTGCTTCTGTAACTATGGCACGATGGATCTTAGATTTAAGGATCTGTATTTGCATAAGCGGGCAAAGGTAAATCTTATGAAGTATTTGAAAATCAATCAGTGCTAAGGAGCATATTATCAATAAGTCTGACCTCATTAAAAGTTGCGGCAGCAAGAGCCACCAATATGCGCCCATCCCTGAAGTCTTTTAAAATTTCCAGGTCACCAGCATCGGCAACAGATAAATAATCGATGTCAAATCCTTTTGCATCCAATATGCTCCTTGCCTCGTTAAATACTGTTTTCATTGAACCTGGTTTTAAATTATTTTTTATGTGAGTAAGGGCTATATATAATCCATCAGCATTCTTTCGCACTTCCTTATTTATCCGCCTGTTTCGGCTACTCATAGCGAGGCCGTCGGGTTCACGTAATGTAGGACAGATATGTACTTTTGTTTTATCCTCCAATCCTAATTGATTGATTAATTGCGTAATGATCTTACACTGCTGATAATCTTTTTGACCGAGGTATAAATGGTCAGGCATAACAATCTTCAATAATCTTTCCATCACCTGGCATACCCCCTGGAAATGTCCTGGCCGATAAGCCCCTTCCAGAATAGTACCCAGGTATCCCAGTTCAAAATGGGTGTTATATGATATTCCATCCGGATAAATTTCTTCTATTGGTGGCAAAAAAAGAACCTGGCAACCTGCCTTTTCCAGCAACAAAATATCCTGGTTCAAAGTGACAGGATATTGCCTGAAATCCTTCTCATCATTAAATTGGGTTGGATTTATAAAAATGCTGCTTATCACAATATCATCTCTTTGAAGGGAATGATTGATAAGTGAAATATGGCCCTCGTGAAGGGCTCCCATGGTTGGAATAAAGCCGGTAATAAGGCCTTTATCCTTTTGATCAGACAGGTAAAGGCTAAGCGTTGAGGCCGATTTAATAAGGATCATAATGAAGCAGTATTCGTTTGGGATGAGGCAACAAGGTGCGAAATAAGGATAAATTGGTTACCTTCGCAAACCTAAAAATAAGGCTCACCAAATTTTCATACATGTCTGCAAAGAAAAGAATTTTATTTATTGCGAATGAAATGTCTCCTTACCTGGAGTTGACTGAGTTTTCAGAAATAGTTAATAAACTGGCTATCCGGTCTAATGACACTGGTTTTGAAGTTAGATGTATTATGCCACGTTTTGGAACCATAAATGAAAGAAGACACCGTTTGCATGAGGTTGTCAGACTTTCAGGAATTAATGTTTCTGTAGATAATGAGGACCTGCCTTTGCAAATTAAAGTAGCGTCCTTGCCCAATGCAAGGTTGCAGGTTTATTTTTTGGATAATGAAGACCTATTTAAAAGAAAATATATTCTGCACGATGAAAATGATAAATGGTTCGAAGATAATGGACTGCGTACCATTTTTTTCTGTAAAGGCGCTTTGGAAACCGTTAAGAAATTTGGATGGCCACCTGATGTTATACATTGCAGCGGCTGGATGACAGGATTAATACCGGCATATCTTAAAACAGTTTATAAAAAAGAACCTGTTTTCTCTCACAGCAAAATTATTTATACCATCGGGCAAAATACTTTTAAAGAAAAGCTGGGAAGTGATTTTATTAAAAAGGCACTCATCCATGCTTCTATAAAAGAAAAAGATCTGGAGGCATACAAAGAAGGTACAAATACTGCTGTTATGAAAGGTGCGGCTACTTATGCTGATGCCATAACTTTTGGTGCCGAGAAAATTGAAAAAAGTTTAAACGACGCATTTTCTAAAGTAAGAGGAAAAAAGACATTACCATTTAATGCAGAATCAGATTTAACAGACTATTTACAGTTGTATAGCGACCTTGCGGAGAAGTAAAATTGAACTCGTTTGTTCAATTTTTTTATTTGAACCCATCAATTTATTACCTATCATTCTTTAATAAATATTAGTGAAGAACAAATTATTTGTCCTCCAGGCCGGATTTATCATTTTTAGCTCTTTCATCCTTATCTCTTCTTGCTCCAAGATCAACGATGCTACAACATTAGGTGGTGACCTGATTCCTGTTGTGGACAACATTTCAACTTTTGATACTACCCTGGAAGTGCAGACCTTAAATGGTATTTTTTCTATACTGGAGGATTCTGCCCGTTCAAGTGTATCCCTTATTAATTATGTTGGTGAAATTACCAATGATCCTATTTTTGGCAAATCCAACGCGACGATATTCGCAGGGTTTTCCCCCAATTTCCCTTTTCGTTTTAAAGCTTCAAAGGATAATGTATCTATTGACTCTGTTGTACTGGTTTTAAATTACCGTTATACATATGGTGATACAACTTTACCGCATACCGTAAATGTGTATGAAATTGACCCCTTTAGTGAGTTTCGTAGTGATACATCGTACCTTATCAGAGAAAGGCCTTTTGCAACACAGGGAAGTTTGGTTGGAAGCCGTACGGGTGTTTTGCCCAGTGAGCTAAATGATTCTGTATTTGTTTTTAATGAAGCAGCTGCCAACCAGCTGCGCGTAAAACTTGATAATGCTTTTGGTACCCGGTTATTGCAATTAGATACATTAAAATATAACACGGATTCCGCATTCCGTACAGCATTTAAAGGGTTTGAAATTACAGCTACCGGTGGTAATTCCTTGTTAGGCATAAGTCTTACTGATACTAATACCAAATTAGCTGTTTATTACCATTATAATAAAAATGGCAGTGATACATCCGTTGTTGATTATTTCAGACCCAACTCTCAAACTGCCGCAGCTAATCATGTACAAAGGGATTATGCGGGATCTCAATTAGAGAATTACCAGGGCGGAACTACACCAGATGATCTTGTTTTTCTGCAAAACACACCGGGTACATTTGCCCATATTGAAATACCTGGATTGGCTCAGTTGAATAATCGGGTAATACACCGTGCAGAATTGATTATTGAGCAGATTTTTGATCCATCAGATATAATTTTTACCAGGCCCGCCGCTATTTATCTTGATGCGTTTGATGGCACCAATGATAGGTTTAAAACAATTCCTTACGATGTAATGTACGATGGACAATCCGGCCAAATCAATGGTGCGGTAATTGGATTTAACGGGAAAAGTGAATTTGATAACAGCGGTAATCCCATCCAGGTATGGCGGCTCAATATAAGTCGCTATGTACAGCATGTTGTAAATGATGTGGATTCTGTTTATAAATTAAGATTGTCTACTCCATATTTACTGTATAATTACACTAATATCATGGGTGTTGAAAGAGAAGTTCCGTTGCTGATAAATCAAACCTATGCAATAGGACGTATTAGGGTTGGAGGTGGTAATCATCCTACACAAAAAATGCGGTTGAGGATCGTCTATTCTAAAATTTAGTATTATTTCCGCTGTAATTTGAATGTGCAAGAGGATTATCTTTGCCCCCGTTTTAACAACCCTAATAGGTCAGGGGAAGTTCCCCATAATATTTTCATAACCAAAAATCAATATTAATGTCTTACCTGTTTACCTCTGAAAGTGTTTCTGAAGGACATCCTGATAAAATTGCTGATCAAATTTCTGATGCGCTTATTGATAATTTTTTAGCTTTCGATCCACAATCTAAAGTAGCCTGCGAAACTTTGGTGACAACCGGCCAGGTTGTGCTAGCCGGCGAGGTAAAATCTAAAGCATATCTCGATGTACAGGAAATAGCCCGTAGCGTAATTCATAAAATAGGTTATACAAAAAGCGAGTACATGTTTGAGTCGCACAGTTGTGGCGTGTTATCTGCTATTCATGAGCAATCATCTGACATTAACCAGGGCGTGGATAAATCAAACAGAGAAGAGCAGGGTGCAGGTGACCAGGGAATGATGTTTGGTTATGCAACAAATGAAACGGATGATTTTATGCCTTTGGCATTGGACCTTGCCCATAAGTTATTACAGGAGCTGGCAGAATTACGCCGCGAAAATAAAAAGATCACTTACCTGCGCCCGGATGCAAAAAGCCAGGTAACGCTTGAATATGATGATAATAACAAACCGGTAAGAATAGACGCTATTGTTATTTCAACGCAACATGATGACTGGGGTGAAAAAGATGAGAAGATGCTGGCAAAGATCAAGGATGATATGTTAAACATCCTGATTCCACGTATCATGAAAAAATATAAGAAATACGCCAAACTGTTCAATAATAATATAAAATACCACATCAATCCTACAGGGAAATTTGTAATCGGTGGTCCTCATGGTGATACCGGCTTGACTGGTCGTAAGATTATTGTTGATACCTATGGTGGCAAAGGTGCTCATGGTGGTGGAGCTTTTAGTGGAAAAGATCCAAGTAAAGTTGATCGTTCCGCCGCATACGCTACACGTCATATTGCCAAGAATCTGGTAGCTGCCGGTGTTTGTGATGAAGTTTTAGTGCAGGTATCCTACGCTATTGGTGTTGCTCAACCTACCAGTATTAATGTTAATACCTATGGTACATCGCGGTTGGGAATGACAGATGGTGAAATTGCTAAAGTAGTGGAAGGATTATTTGATATGCGTCCTTACTTTATTGAACAAAGATTAAAATTACGTAACCCGATCTATAGCGAAACTGCGGCATACGGTCATATGGGTCGCAAACCAGAAATTGTTGAAAAAACATTTGTTTCACCTGACGGTAAAACAGTAAAAAAGAAAGTAGAATTATTTACCTGGGAAAAATTGGATTATGTTCCTAAAGTGAAAAAGGCTTTTGGATTGAAATAAAAATTACTGATTTTAAAAGCGCTAAACTCTGTAGGAAATCTTACAGAGTTTTTTATTTAGTAACTAAACTTATTTTTGAAAAGTGAAAAATTTCAGACAGCCATCCAGGCAATCAAGACCGAAGAAAAACACGATGGTTCCGGGTCTTCATCCTGTAATTGAAGCATTAAAAACAGGTAAACAGCTTGACAGAATTTACTTGCAAAACAACGCTCGTGGTACAGCGGTGGATGAAATTGTCAAATTGGCCAATATGCATCGTGTGCCAATAAACTACGTACCAATACCCAAACTGGATAGTTTTAATATCCAAAATCATGAAGGATGTATTGGATTGTTATCAAAGGTGAAATATTATGAATTGCAGGAAGTGATTTCTTTTCTGATTGAAAAAGGTGAATCACCATTATTTTTAATGTTGGATAGTATTACTGACGTGCGAAATATTGGAGGTATTGCAAGAACAGCTTACAGTACAGGTGTTCATGCATTGATTATTCCTGATAAAGGAGTAGGGGCTTTGAATGAAGATGCAATTCTTACATCTGCAGGGGCATTAGAAAAAATCACTGTGTGCCGTGTAAACAGTTTAATGAAAGCGATAGATGAATTACACCTGAATGGTTTTACCGTTTTTGCAAGTGAGATGAAAGCGGAAAAAACTTTGCATGAATGTGATTTTACAGGTCCATCTGTAATTATTATGGGTAGTGAAGAAAAAGGAATTTATCCTGCTTTATTGAAGATTAGTGACCAGGCATTTAAAATTCCCATGGCCAATGATTTTGAATCACTGAATGTATCCGTGGCTACCGGTGTAATTCTATACGAAGCCATGCATCAAAGATTAGCGAATGCGGGTAAACGTTGATTTTTCTTTATAAACGATTGAAGCATATTTTTCAAAATCTATAAATGCTTTTTGTAATTCCGGCGTTTCACTTATAACCAGGTAATCATCTGAAATATCTAAAGATTGAAGATCGGTGATTTGCAGTTTTATTTTTCCATTCTTTACAAGTTCTCTTATTGCAGCTATATCCGGGGAGTATAATTCAACTGCATCATTATTAATGATATTCAATTTATAAAAGAAATGGCGGGGTACATTATAATTGATCATGTCCTTATTTTGTTGCCCGCTTTTTTTCAGGTTGAACCAGCAATCCATATAATTCAGTCCATTCAATTGAATTAAGCGTACCAAAAAATATGCCGTGTCTTTATTATTATCATCAGAAATAATTGCACAATTATAAAATTTATCAGTTGGATCGTCACCCAGAGTTATCAGGTAAATTTCATCAGACGAATCATTACTTTCCCATTGACCAACCAATGCAGGGTTGTAATAAATCTCTGAAGCATTTTTTGTTAGGGGATGAAGACTCCCGGGAACAGTACAGGAGGCAAGGGTTAAAGCAAAAATGATGAGGAGTGATACTGATTTCATGGCGTTTATTTTAACTTTCAGAGATAGTTCATTTAAGTTAATACCAGGAAATGGAATTAGTAACCTTTATGCGTTTTTTAATTGAAAAGGGTACGGATTAAAATAATATTTTATGATTCATTAATAATTACCTTTTTGAAAATGTAACTACACTGCTGCGATTACCCGAAAATGTTTGTTTTAATTTTAGTGTGATGGTATTTAATTCCTCAATTGCGTAGCTATCTCCTTCAATGACCAATGTGGTTTCATTATTGGTTAATTGCCAGTTTGCTATATCTGTTTGTGGGTCTGCCGGATCACATTTAATAGCGCCTTCATTTACTTCAAGTTCACCGTTTGGTTTGAATATATAATAGTTGTCTGTAAAGCAATCCAGAAAATTAATGAAATCATTTGTTTCATAGGTGCCATCTCCATCATCATCTGAAACAACGGCGGATAATTTCCAGGAACCTGTGGTCAGAAAATCTTTGTTTGATGCAATTACATCTTTATCCTTTTTACAGCCAATGACAAAGACAAACATCATTGTGGCGAAGAAAAAAATTATCTTTTTCATGTGTTGATTTTTAAATTTAAAATTGATTAAAAAAGTTCGGAGCAGAATTACCCCGAACTGTAAGGTCGTTTTCTGAATTTTCTTGTTTAATGGTTATAGTTAATGATCGGCCCCTATAAAATATTGAATCCAAAACTTGCATAATACAATCCACCGATTTCAGGATTCCCAAATCCATTTTTATAGTAACTGTTCAAAAGGTTGGTTGCTCCAATTTTGATCATGGATTTAATTTTTGGGAATTTATAATTGACCTGTCCATCTATCGTATGAAAAGCTGGAATAGCACCATTGGCGAGTTCGCCATCCCAGGTAAATGCATCCTGCCAGCGCCAAACTAAATTAAACCCGATCCTTTTGCTTTTTCCCAAACCAGTATTAGAGAATCCGGCATTTGCCCGATACTTCGGTGTATTAAAATAGGATTGAAATCCCTGTGGAACATCAGTCAGTTCATCTGAATAGCCATTGAAGAAAACTTTAAAATTTGACGGTAACGCATATTCTATCCCCAATCCATATCCATGCGTTTTCACATTGGTATTGCTGTTCAAGACTGTAGAAAAAACTTTGTTAAGTTCCACCACATAAACAGCATTACGACCCAGGAAATTTTCATACTTACCAGTATAGGCGTATACATCAATCAATAGTTTATCTGCAATGGCGCCTTTGTAACCAATTTCAAATGAACGCATATTTTCTGGTTTCAATTCATCATAAACAAAAGGCTGCATAGTGCCTAAATCAATGATGGTATTTGATTTTGCATTCATCGTATCCATGATCCAGGGTAAGCCACCCAATAAAGTATATTCACCCACATTCAGGTTAATATATTTTTGCTGAGTTGTAGCAAAACGATAGGCCGTTTGGTAGGAAATGCGGATGTTATTATTTTTTGCCACTTTAATCAATGCAGTGGCTCTTGGTGTAAACTGACCTTTGAAGTCTTCATTCTTATCGTACCTGCCTGATGCGGATAATGTCAAAACATCATTCAACAATTTTTTTGTTACCTGGGCATAAGCTCCAACTTCATTAAATGTAATAGGATTGCCTGGCTTGTCAATGAATAGCGTTCCTTCAGAATTCAAAATGTACTTTTTGATATTTGCTCCTACAATTACATCTGCTACTTTTACCAGGTGCGATAAATTATATTGACCTTCGGTCATCCATAACTGTGATTTTTCTACAAACAAGCCACCTTTAGGTATGGGCACTTTTCTTACAGCATCAAATATCTGGTTGAATTCAGCAGTACCCGGAACTGGACGTCCCTGGTCAGCAAATGCCCTGGCACCAACATGAAATTGTTGTGCATTATTTAATATTGCATTTTGCGCAGCAGTCATTGCTTGTTGCTGCGATTGCCCTGCATTTAAAGCATCCATAAATTCTTTCTGAAATACAGCTGCCGCCTGCGTTAAAAAGGCTTGTGTGTATTGTGGGTACCAGCTTCCAGCGATATTATTGGGATCAAAACTTCTTTTCCACGCCTCATTCAAAAAAATGGGCGTAAGTGTTGCACTGTAGGCCTCACCAGCATTTTCCTGGGTTGTAAAACTTCTGATAAACCAATTAGGATGTTTGAGTTCAACCTTGTACTGTCCCAATTTTATATCTTTTAAAACATACCTGTTATTACCTGTATAAACTGAATTACCAGTTGCCCAATAACCTGCCAAAATGCCCTCTAGCTTATCAGTAAATTTATAATGAAAGGCTCCGGATAGTTTCATGTTTTTTGTTTCAGGATCTATGATGTCTTTTTCATGAAATCCTGTACGGGAAATGTTCTGCGGATCAGATAAGAATGGAGATATTATGGGTCCTAATTGAGGATTAGCATTCCCCGCGCCTTGTAAAAAAGGCCTGATATCCACTGAAATTTCATCACCATAAACATTCACACCATCATAATTCGGATCCGATTGCCTTGTTCCTGGTACAACTTTACCTATGGTTCCTGTCCGCTGGTAATTACTGCTGTCATGAGCCAGCCAATCAGTTGCCTTTATATATTGGCCACCAATTTTAAATGCAAATTTATTTTTGAAAGATTCAGCCCATCGGAATGAATAATCATAAAATGGCGTTGCTTTGTCTCTTTGGCTTTTATCTACATTCATTACACCTTGTTTTACCTGCACACTAAATCCAGGATATGTAAAAGGGCTTTTGCTGTTGATCAGCACAGTGCCATTCATTCCGCCCGGACCATACAGTGCAGAAGATGCACCGGACAAAATTTCCATATTATCAACATCCAATTCTGTTAGTCCCATAAAATTTCCAACAAAGAAATTCAAACCCGGGGCCTGGTTATCCATTCCGTCAACCAATTGATTTACACGACTGCTTCCGCTACCGTTAAAACCGCGGGTGCTGATCGTTTTGAATGTCAGGCTGGAGGTAGTGAGGTCAACTCCCTTGAGATTTGCGGCCATATCGTAATAGGAACTGGCAGGTGCATTAACAATTTGACGGGCACCGATTCTTTCAACGGTTACCGGTACATCAATCAATCTTGTTGCAATCCGGTTACCACCTATAACAATTTCTTCAATCGGTAATATCGCAGGGTTAAGTGAAATATTAATGTCTGAAGTAGATTGAATGTCTACTTCCTTTGTTTCAAATCCTGATGACGAAAAAACCAGGGTTAATGGTAAATTCCTATTTGTTTTTAATTTAAAAAAGCCCTTATCATCCGTCATAGTTGCCTCAGTAGTGCCTTTAATGGTTACCGTTACACCTACCAGAACTTCAGTTGCATCCAGGCGCAAAACCTTTCCGGTTAAGGAATGTTGTTGTGCAAACAGGCTGGTATTTATAATTAATACCATCATCAACATTTTAATTATGTTTTTCATAAATTTTTGTTTTGATATATACCTACTCTGTTTAAGGTTTTCGGTAATCCCTCCGTTTTCAGGGAACTGCCATAAAAGTGTATTTCATATAATGGATTAGTGTTTTGAAGGGGTGTAGATCTTTTCAAGAGTTTGCATGCGCATGGCATCGAAGTTTTCTTTCTTTCCGTTGATGGTAAATTTCTTTTTGATTAATGCACCTGTAATGCCGCCCACTGCTGCACCGGCACCGGCGAGCAGGATACCACCACCTATTGCTTTTTCTCCGGCCGTATAAGTGAATAAACCACTCAATCCCAAAAAATCTTCTTCTGGAGGAGTAACAGGATCATCACCGGAAGCAATCCCGATAATTACACCAATTAGGAACCCACCAACCGCTCCGTATATTACGCCTCTGGCTGCGCTACCTTTTCTTTGAATGGTGATGGATGAGATGTCAGGATATTGGATCAATTTTCCTTTTCCAGTTTCTCCAAAATGTGTTGGTGCAGATGCAAGAGATACAGAACTATCCGCAATATTATGCAGGTAGCCCTTGTGGCTTTGAGAGTAAGAATCATAAACCGTTACTTTATAAGTTTTCTTTTTGGGGAGAACATTTTCCTGGGAAAAAATAAAATTTTGAAAGGGTAGAATCATGCTAAAGAGTATGAGCCATTTCATGGTTGATGAGTTTTGGGTGAAAGAAAATCAATTCTGCTGCTAATCTATTTTTACCATGGAGTGCATCCTAATTGATTTTAGCACCTGGCTATTCTCATTTAGTATATTTTATCAGTTAGATTATACCCACTTAGTGGTATTTTGAATTTTTTGCAAAAAATGCGGTTGTAAAATTGCCATTTGCAGATTTTACTAAAAAATGGTTTTAAAATGGCGACAATATTTCGGGTAAATTCAGAAACTTAACTTTGGGGGATGCAGCAGAAAGGAATTAAACTCGTTGAATGCCCACGCGATGCTATGCAGGGCTGGGAGAAATTTATCCCAACTGATAAAAAGATTGAATACCTGAATGCACTGTTAAAGGTTGGGTTTGATACGCTGGATTTTGGCAGTTTTGTATCGCCGAAAGCAATACCGCAGATGGCCGATACCAAATTAGTTATTTCAAAACTGCATATCGAAGAAGGAAGTACTAAGTTGCTGGCCATCGTTGCAAATGTTCGTGGCGCTGAAGATGCTGTTTTGTTTGATGAAATTACATACCTGGGGTTTCCGTTTTCAGTTTCTGAAACCTTTCAGCAACGAAATACTTCATCAGGTATACTGGAATCTTTAAACAGAGTTGAGGCTATCCAGGAAATTTGTAATAAAAATGGTAAAAAGCTGGTGGTTTATATTTCCATGGGTTTTGGTAATCCATATGGGGATGAATATTCGGAGGAGATCGTTTTTCAATGGATGGAACGTTTGCAGGAATTTAATATTGAAATATTTTCTATTGCTGATACGGTTGGTTTAGCCACTCCGCAACAAGTGGGTTCTGTAGCAAAACACCTTGTACAATCATTGCCAGCAAAAGAAATTGGTGTGCATCTTCATTCTACACCCGAAAACTGGAAAGCTAAACTAGAAGCTGCCCTGGATGCCGGATGTAATCGGTTTGATGGGGCATTAAAAGGGATTGGAGGTTGTCCCATGGCTGGAAATGCTTTGGTCGGAAATATGGATACGGGCCTGATGATAAATTATTTTCAATCAAAAGGATTATTACAGGATCTTAATATGGATGCACTGGGTGAAGCTAAAATTTTAGCGGATGAAATATTTATTTAATAATGAATGGTTATGAATCTGATGCTTGAAATGCCTGTAAAAAAATTACCTGTTCCTATTTCTTATGAACAGCATTTGATGCTTATTGGTTCCTGTTTTACAGAAAATATTGGTAATAGATTGAGCGAATTAAAATTTAATGTTTTACAGAATCCAAATGGAATTATTTATGATCCCATCAGTATATGTCAAAACCTGATATCTTATATCCAGCAAAAAAAATATACAGAGCATGATGTTTTTGAAAGAAATGGTTTGTGGCAAAGCTGGCAACACCATACAAGATTTTCCGGACCAAATAAGCACAATGTAATTGAAAGTATAAACGAACACCAACAGGCAGCCCATGTTTTTCTGCAAAAAGCTGATTGGCTGATATTAACTTTTGGAACTGCTTTTTCGTATCAGTTAATGGATGACAAAACCGGGGAAACATTCCAATCCGTAGCTAATTGTCATAAAGCACCATCTACATGGTTTCAGAAAAATTTATTATCTATTACCGAAATGGTTACTGCCATGGATAATTGCATGCATCAATTATTTCATTTCAATCCAAAATTAAAGATACTCTTCACCGTTAGTCCAGTCCGTCATATTAAAGACGGCATTGTTGAAAACAATCAAAGCAAAGCCCGTTTAATTGAAACAATTCACCACATGGTCAATAAATTTGACAAGCTGTTTTATTTTCCGGCTTATGAACTGGTAATTGATGTATTAAGAGATTACAGGTTTTATGATGAAGACCTGGTACATCCTAATCGCCAGGCTACGCAATTTGTGTTTGATCACTTTGTAAAATCTTGCATGGACGATAATTCCATTGATTTATTAAAGCAGGTTGAGGCAATTGTCAATGCCCGAAACCATCGGCCATTTCAACCGGGTACCATTATTCATCAAGAATTTCTTGATTCTTTTTTTGATAAAACCAATAAATTACAAAACAGACATCCTTATTTAAACCTGCAACAGGAGTTGGATTATTTTTCAACCAATTCTGAAATTCTATAAGCTGTTTTGCTGTAATAAGTTTCTCCGGGTCTTAATATAGTATCTGGAAAATGTGGAATGTTAATGGCGTTGGGATGAATATGTGTTTCCAGGCATAAGCCGGAATAATCACCATATTGTTCTCCGCGTTTACCCATAACCGGTGGAATACCCTGGCCAGCATAGAAATGAACAATGGGTTCACTTGTTAAAACTTCCAATAACAAATGGGAGTTGGGTGAATAAACCTGCGCCGCCAATGACAGATTTTCATCCTCCTGACTATCGATTAAATAACTATGATCTATGCCGTTCGAATGATCCATTTTTTTGCTGATAGGAGATTGCCTGCTAAAGTCAAAAGCTGAATTCTCTACTTCTATCAAATTTCCAGTTGATACCCGGTCTTTATCCTGCTCCAGTATTTGCGAGGAATTTATCATCAGTTCATGATCCAGGATATTGCCAACTCCATTATTCAGATTAAAATAGCTGTGATGGGTGAGATTGATGACAGTGGACTGGTCCGTTGTGGCCGTGTATGTGTAGCTTAATTCGTTTAAATCATTTAATTCAAATCTTAAATTAACAAGTGCATTCCCGGGGAAACCTTCTTCACCATCTTTACTCAGGTACTGAAATTCTATAAAATGACGTTCTTCATCAAAAGAAATCATTTCCCATATTTTCCGGTCAAAACCCTTCCAGCCGCCATGCAGTTGAAAATTTTTATTATTCATTGACACATCATAACGCACACTATCAATCGTAAAACTTGCACCCCCGATCCTGTTGGCGTATCTGCCTATAGCTGCTCCGAAGTATGGGTATTTTTTAAGGTAATTTTCATCTATGTAATCTTTCATTGAATCGAACCCTAATACAATATCAATGATCTCCTCCTTAGAAGTTTGAAATTTAATGGCATTGATTATACAACCATAATTGCTGATCAGTACTTCAGTGTTTTTGTTGTTCCTGAGAGAGAATAAGTAAATCTCATCTCCTTCAGAAGTTTTGCAGCAAAATGTTCCTTTTTGACCCATAAATTATTCTATTAATTTTCTTATTATAGAAAATAGTTTACTGTGGAAGAAAGCATTGAATTAATGAATTCTATCACCACGTACTTCCAAATTTGCTATTACCTCCTTTTCAAACAGAAGCCATTCCTCCCAACGTTGCCGCACTTTTTCTTTAGGTAAATAGTTTTCTGCAAGTTCAATGAAGAGTGTGTAATGACCGGCTTCACTTTCCATGAAACGGCGATAAAATTTTTTCAGGTAATCATCAGTCAAGCCTTCACTCAGTCTTTTAAACCTTTCACAACTGCGGGCTTCAATCAGGGCCATTATGAGCAATTGATCTAAAAATCGCTCATCTGGTGATCCTCCCTGTTTTTGAAATGTTTTTAGTTCATTTACATAAAAATCTTTCCGCTGTAAACCCAGTTTAAGATTTCTTTTATGCAATTCAGCCAACACCAGGCGAAAATGGCCCCATTCTTCAGTTACTATAGGTGCCAGTTCTTCCACCAGTTTTTGCTTGTCACTGTATCGCTGAATCAGCGAAATGCAGTAAGTGGCTGCTTTTTGTTCGCAATAAGCATGATCAGTAAGGATTTCCTGAAGCGAAATATTAGCCAGGTCTACCCAACGAGGATCCGTTGGTAGTTTGAGCCCGAGAATATTTTTTACATCTGTATTTTCTTCCATAAATATTTCGGAACGAAGGTAGGTATCCATCCTTCAAATTGAAGTGCAGTGCGCCTGAATGGTTACAAAAATGTCTTTAAATAAAAATATTACAGTAATTCGTGGTTGAAACTACCGTTTTTGGAAGCTTATTACCGTTTTATTTTGCCTGTTTTATCATATTACATTACCTTTGCCGCCTTATATAATGTAGTTAAAATTGGATGCCTTTAAAAAATTTCAAAATGCCTTTAACAAAAGAAAAAAACGCCTCTATATTCTCCAACTTTGGGGGAAATGAAAAAAATACCGGTTCTATTGAAGGACAAGTAGCTTTAATGACTGAAAGAATCAGTCTTATCTCTTCTCACATGCAAAAGAACAAGAAAGATTTTGGTTCAAACCGAGGTCTTGTTCAGTTGGTTAGCAAGCGTAAACGTTTACTAACTTACCTTCAAAAAACAAATCTGACCGGATACCGCCAGTTGATCGAAAAACTCGGACTTAGAAAATAAATTATAAAGCCCTCCGCACTCTTCTGGCAGGAGGGCTTCCTTTTTACCCCAACTGCCACTGGTTGGGTTTTGTGTAAATAGTTATTTCAACATTTTACCCATTCCTGATCTTCCATTCACCTGGTAGCTTTTAAGAAAAAAACCACAAGTATGTTAACACAACCCATAAGTAAAAAATTTGATTCAGCCGGTAAGGAGATATTTATTGAAACTGGCCGTTTAGCGCGGCAGGCTGATGGAGCAGTTACAGTCCGCCAGGGAAATTGTATCCTGCTTGCCACAGTTGTAGCTAATAAAGAACCAAGGGAAGGCCAAAGCTTTTTTCCCTTATCTGTTGATTACCAGGAAAAATTTGCTTCAGCAGGCAGAATTCCCGGATCTTTCTTTAAAAGAGAAGCCCGGTTAAATGACTATGAAATCCTGACAAGTCGGTTGATTGACAGGGCGCTTCGTCCACTTTTCCCCGAAGATTATGTGTGTGATGTTCAGGTTCTTATATCGCTTGTTTCAAGTGATCCTGAGGTTATGCCAGATGCTTTAGCTTGTCTGGCAGCTTCTGCTGCATTTGCTGTTTCTGATATTCCTATCCAGGAAATTATTTCTGAAGTTAGAATTGCACGTATCAATGGCGAGTTTGTTGTTAATCCTTTGAGAAGCGAATTGGTTTTGGCTGATATGGACTTTATAATTGCGGCTACGGAAAAAAATATTATGATGGTTGAAGGAGAAGCCCATGAGTGCAGCGAAGAAGATTTGATTAAGGCCATTGAGCTTGCCCATGAAGCAATCAAAGTCCAGGTGAAAGCACAGCAGGAACTTAGAGAAATGGCTGGAATAACAACTAAAAGAGATTATATAAAGCTTGTTCCTAACGAAGAATTGGTTGCTAAAGTGGAAGCTTTTGCCAAAGATAAAATTTACGAAGCTGCAAAAGCAGGGTCATCGAAGCATATCCGCAGGGAAAAACTTCAGCAAATTGAAGAAGAATTGTTACAATATTTAAGGACTGAATACAATGTTCCTGAAAATGAAGTATTGGATTCAGATATACAAAAGCAAGCTAAAAATTATTACAATGATTTGCAGTATCATGTAGTTCGGGGTATGATCCTGAATGATAAAGTTCGTTTGGATTCCCGTGGTCTTGAAGAGGTTCGGGCATTGGATATGGAAGTGGATATATTACCTTCCCCGCATGGATCAGCCTTATTTACACGTGGTGAAACCCAATCACTTACAACAGTTACCTTGGGAACGCCTTTAGATGAATTATTGGTTGAAAGTGCAGCTACTTCATCCTATTCTAAATTCATTTTACACTATAATTTTCCACCTTTTTCAACCGGTGAAGTAAAACCAATGCGTGGTGTTGGCAGGAGAGAAGTAGGACATGGTAACCTGGCGATGAGATCATTAAAGCAAATGTTACCGAAAGAAGATTTTCCATACACTGTTCGGATAGTTAGTGATATTTTGGAATCAAATGGTTCATCCTCTATGGCTACTGTTTGTGCCGGTTCTTTAGCATTAATGGATGCTGGTGTTCCGATGCCAAAACATGTGGCGGGTGTTGCCATGGGTTTAATTTCAATTGATGGTGAATTTGGAATTCTTACAGATATATTAGGTGATGAAGATCACCTGGGTGATATGGATTTTAAAGTAACCGGAACCCGTGATGGCATTTGTGGTGTACAAATGGATATTAAAGTTGATGGCTTAAGTATGGATGTAATGCGGAAAGCATTATCTCAAGCACATGAAGCACGATTGCATATTTTAGATGCCATGTATAAATGCCTCCCTGCTGCTAATACCGAAGTAAAACCCCATGCCCCACGGATGGTTAAAATTACCATTGATCGTGAATTTATCGGCGCAGTAATCGGACCACAAGGTAAAGTAATACAGGAAATTCAAAGAGAAACTGGAACGACTATTAATATTGAAGAAAAGAACGAGAAAGGAGAGATTGGTATTTTTGGAACCAAAAAAGAGGGTGTTGATAAAGCATTTGCCTGGATCAGGGGTATTGTTGCCATACCAACTGTAGGTGATGTATATGAAGCCACTGTTAAATCCATCATGCCTTATGGAGCTTTCGTTGAATTTATGCCGGGTAAGCAAGGCTTAATCCATATTTCTGAAGTAAGCTGGAAAAGGTTAGAAACACTGGAGGGTGTTTTGAATGAAGGTGATGTGGTAAAAGTGAAACTGATGGGAACGGATCCAAAAACCGGTAAGTTTAAACTTTCCCGAAAAGTTTTAATGCCTAAACCAGAAGCGAAAGAAAACCAGGACAACTAATATCAAACCCCGAGATGATCGGGGTTTTTACATTTACCAATATGGATGAAGAATATGTAGAACTATTAATACAATTTAATAATCCGGGTGATGCTGAATTAATAATTGCCTTTTTTGGTGAAGCGGGTTACATAGGGTTTGAAGAACGTGGTAATAAGGAATTGCTGGCGTTTATACATTCAAAGGATTTTGATGAAAGTTTTTTAAACGAAATTTCAGGAAAAATCAATTTTCAATACGCCAAATCTATTATACCTGAAACCAATTGGAATAAGGATTGGGAATCAAATTTCCAACCGGTATTAGTGGACGATTATTGCGGAATCAGAGCTGATTTCCATGAGCCATTAATAAATGTAAAACATGAAATTATCATTACCCCAAAAATGAGTTTTGGTACAGGTCATCATGCCACTACTTATATGATGGTACAATGCCTGCAAGACTTAAATGTTAAATATAAAAAGGTATTTGATTTTGGAACGGGAACAGGTGTACTGGCCATTTTAGCAGAAAAGGAAGGGGCTTCAGAAGTATTGGCCATTGATCATGATGAATGGAGTGCTTTAAATGCAGCGGAAAACATTTTTCGAAATAATGCTAAACGAATTACGGTAGTACAAAGTGATAACCCGGATTATCATCAAAATTTTGATATTATATTGGCCAATATCAATAAACATATTATAATTGAATCACTACCTGCCTTAACCAAACAATTAAATCCATCAGGGTTCATTATTTGCAGTGGATTTATGAAACAGGATATGGATGATATCAATACAACAGCAGCTAAGTGTAATTTGATTTCAAAACAAAAAAGGGTAAGAGAAAATTGGGTTTGTGTAATTTTACAGTTATCTTGACTGTTGGCAAATGTTAATATGGATCACTTAATCCCGTTAATTTGAATTATTTTTGCCGTCCAACTTCAACAAAGATTCTATGAATGAACTATTGGTTATCATTTTAGCTTATCTGATTGGGAGTATTCCTACTTCCGTATGGGTGAGTAAAGGCTTCTTCCAAATAGATATTAGGGAATATGGAAGTGGAAATGCCGGTGCTACCAATACATACAGGATTTTAGGACCCAGGTGGGGAACTCTTGTTATGATGGTTGATATGCTAAAAGGAATTGCTGCTGTTAAACTGGTTTTTCTTCTTCCGCATTATATGGACAATTCTCTGCAATTAGTCAATCTTCAGATTGGATTAGGACTTGCTGCTGTGCTGGGGCATATATTCCCCGTGTGGGCTGAATTTCGCGGTGGTAAAGGAGTAGCTACATTATTTGGAATGGTATTAGGCATTCAACCCAATGTTGCACTATGTTGTGTAGGCGTTTTTCTTTTGGTTTTATTTTTAACAAGATACATTTCCCTCAGCTCTATATTAGCCAGTATCGCATTCCCGGTATTTATCCTGGTTATATTTAATGAACCTGAGCATCTGTACCGCATTTTTGCAATTGCAGTCGCACTAATGGTTCTACTTACTCATCAAAAAAACATTGGACGTTTATTTAAAGGCAGTGAAAGTAAAGTGCCTATCCTCAAACATCGTGACCGACGCAAGAAACGCCGTTTAGAAAGAGATGACCTTATAAATTAACAATTAGCAAGTCATATCTAAATTATTATTGGTACAATGATTGAATATCAGGTATTAAAAAAGTACCATGAAAAAATTATTTGCAGCTTTAATAATATCTGCATTTGCCGCAGGTTGTTCTACCAACCCTGTTACCGGTCGCAGTCAGTTTAAATTAGTTCCTGAGCAGGAGCTCCAGGCAATGGCCGCCCAGGAATACCAGCAATTTTTATCCAGCAGCAAGGTTGTTTCCAGCAGTAATAACAGGGATGCTGAAATGGTGAAAAGGGTAGGAACAAGAGTTACCAATGCCGTTAAATCTTATTATGCCAGTCGTAACCTTAGTGATGCTTTAGCTGGTTTTACCTGGGAATATAACCTGGTTAATGATCCTGCTGTGAATGCATGGGCAATGCCAGGCGGAAGAATTGTCGTTTACACAGGACTGTTAGGTGTTACCAAAAATGAAGCGGCTCTCGCTGCGGTAATTGGTCATGAAATTTCGCATGCTATTTTCAAGCATGGTAATGAAAGAATGAGCCAGGGTCTTGCACAGCAATTGGGTGGAACTGCATTATCAATTGCATTGGCTAATAAACCTGCACAAACGCAAAACCTCTTTAATACGGCTTATGGAATTGGAACCAATGTTGGTGTGTTATTGCCATTTTCACGCAAACAAGAATCAGAAGCAGACCGATATGGATTAATATGGATGGCTATGGCAGGATACAATCCACAGGAAGCTATTCCATTATGGGAAAGAATGGAAGCTGCAAGCAGTGGAAATAAGCCTCCAGAATTTTTAAGTACGCACCCATCAGAAAATACAAGAATGACAAATCTTAGAAAGTGGATGCCTGAAGCATTGAAATATTACAAACCAATGAAATAATCCGGATCAAATAATACTAAAATCCCGACGGATATTATGTTTGGCGGGATTTTTAATTACAATCCATGCGGTAAGCTCCCCGATAATTTGTAACTTTGCACTTCATTGTGATACCTGATTCCGCAAATGATGCAGATATGTGTGATTGCTAACCCTAAATTTATTGAAGGCATGATACAAACGCTGGTTGAGAAATTGGAATTGAAAGACCAAAAAACATTACTAATTCAGGGTCTTCCATCTTCCATTGAAAAACAATTCAACAAACTCTCTTTCGCAAAAAGTATTACCCCACTACTTAAATCACGGAAAATTGAATTTGCCCTTGTATTTGCTATTAATGCAAAGCAGTTAAACGGCATTTTAAAAGATGTTATGCCTGCTCTGAAGCAGGATTCTAAATTTTGGATTGCATTTCCTAAGCCTGCATCTAAAATTGTAACAGATCTTAATCGTGACCGCAGTTTTGATCATTTGACAGATGTTGGTTACGAAGAAGTTTGCCAGGTAGATCTTGATCATGTTTGGAATGCCTGTTGTTTTGAACTCCCAATGAAATCAATGGAGAAAGTAACACGTAAATCTGCTACTCTTCAGGAAGCATAAATTGTATATGAATTTTTTAAAAACAGCCACTAACTCAGTGGCTGTTTTTTTTAGAAGGGTTATTACTTGATGATTACTGCACCTAGTCGTGCACTAAGCTCCATCTCTGCCTGTTTCAGATACAAATGTGTTTGATAAAGCGTTTCATGTTCATCACTTGTTTGATTTTTGTCCATATCATACTGGTTCTCTAATAACAAACGTTTCACTTTGCGAAGTTTTAAATAATTAATTGCAGATTGCACTTCCTCATTGGTTTTGTCCTCACCCATCTTTAAAAAAGTAAACAGTTTTTTTTCATTTCCAGGCGATATGGATTTCATAAAAGCTTCATAGTTCTGCTCAAAAAGCGCTGTGTTATACCCGGTAGCCTGGCTAAACTCTTTTTGCCAATGTTCACTTTCCTCAAACGGGAAGTTCAAAAGTGAAACAGCCAGGGAACTTAATATGGGGTTAGAACTGTAAATAAAAAATTGTTTTCTGTCCACTGGTTCATCCAATTCAAAATTCTTATAAACCTTCAATAATGTTTTTACCTGTTCATTATCAACCAACGTTTCATCAACTTCAGAAAAAATATAAGCTGCTATTGTTTGATCATCGTCCCAATTTTTACTTCCATGTTCTAACAATACCCGGGCAATTTCCCTTTCCTGTAATTCATCTTTAAATAATAATGAAAAAGTATGATCATCGTAATTCGTGTCTTCAGCTTTGCGGGCATTTTCTTCCCTGGTATATTCATCAACCTGGGGATTTAATCTTTCCTGCTTAACAATTCTTTCCCTTATAAATTTATTAACCAGCGAGTGCATGCCTGCTTCATCAATATTGAGAATCTGGGCGCTTTGTTTAATGTAATCTTGCTGGCGAGTAAAATCTTCCGCTTTATTAATCTTTGAGATCGTTTCAGCCACCTGGTTTACCATAACGGCTTTCTTAGTGCTGTCATCACCTGCGTCAGTCAAGGCTGTTTCAAGCTGAAAGAGAATAAAATCTTTTTTATTGGCCGCAATAAAATTTTTGAAATGAGCGGCGCCAAATTTATTCAGATAGCTATCAGGATCTTCTTTATCTGGAATCAATACAAGTTTTACATTCAACCCCTCTTCCATAGCCATATCAAGGCCACGCAAAGCAGCTTTGATCCCAGCACTGTCACCATCATAAATAATGGTAAGATTGTTTGAATATTTTTTAACCAGCCTTAATTGGTCTGCCGTCAATGATGTACCTCCGGATGCCACAACATTTTCGATTCCGGCCTGGTGCAGAGAAATTACGTCAGTATAGCCTTCAACCAATAAACATTCATCTTGCTTGTCTATAGCTTGTCTTGCAAAATAAGATCCATACAGAATTTTACTTTTTATGTACAGCTCATTTTCGGGTGTATTAATATACTTCGGCGCTTTATCTGTATTTTTTAGAACCCTTGCACCAAAACCAATTATTTTACCACTTTGATTATGAATAGGAAAAATGATCCGGTTACGGTAATTATCCTGCAATTGGTCATATCGGTTTACAACCAATCCTGATTTTACTAATAATTCTGTATTGAACTGGTTATTTATTGCTGTTTTTGCAAAAGCATCTTTTTGCTCCGGTGAATAACCCAACTGAAATTTCTCTATGATTTCTTCTCTGAACCCTCTTTCCTTCAAATAACTTAATCCAACTTCGCGGCCTTCTTCACCTTCAAACAGTTCTTTGGTAAAGAATTTCTGGGCAAAATGATTGATTGCATACAAGCTTTCAGCTACCTGTTGCTGTTGTTTTATTTCAGGAGTTACATTTACTTCTTCAATCTCAACCTGGTATTTTATTCCCAACCATTTTAATGCTTCAACATAACTATATTTTTCATGCTCCATGATGAAACTGATGGAGTTACCGCTTTTACCACAACCAAAGCATTTATAAATTTCTTTGGCTGGCGAAACTATAAATGAAGGCGTTTTTTCATTGTGAAATGGGCAAAGACCCAGATAATTGGACCCGCGTTTTTTTAACTTCACAAAATCACCCACCACTTCTGTAATATTAATGCGGTTTAGAATTTGTTGTATCGTATTTTGGGCAATCATGTTGTTGCAAATATAATAACTGGCAGGTCAGTATAATTTAATGGTGAAATAATCAGATCCAATACTTATCAACATGATTTTAGGTGTGAGTAAAATCATTCGTTAGCATGAAAAAAGTGTTTCCATTTTTGGGAAAAGAGTTTTAAATTTATTGCACTGATCCGGCTCTGGTAACCCCTTCTATATTCGCTCCATTTATTCACATTAAAAATTGTCATCCCATGGTTCACTCAGACATCTCACAGATTTCCCATGAGTGCAATACCTGGAGAGATTCCCTTCGCCAACACAGGCAGGAAATCACCAATCTCAAATCAGAACTCCAGGAAATTGCCGCTAATCTGCATTCTAAAAGTGCATTACTCCAGGTAGAACATTACCACAACCAGTTTCACATTCAATTAATCAACATTCACGATCTCAAACAAGACATCAAATTGCATGATCGTAAAGTGCTGTTGGAAAGCAGCAGTGGTCAGCTAAATGATCAAACTTTAGCCGATCATGAATCATTGTTTGATCAGTTCCAGGTACTGGAACATACACTTCAGGATTTACGCTCTGATTTTAAAAATTTTAAGGAAAACAGCCCCATAACAGCCTGACCACAAAAAAGGACGCTTATTGAATTTCAGGCCGGTTTACCGGCAGGATATCCGTATCTCACCAATAGACAGCTCAATTCCTCATCTTTTAAAATTGATTGTTATGCCAGAGTTTGATACATCACACGTAAAAAATATTGTCTTGCTGGGACATTCCGGTTCCGGTAAGACAACATTAACGGAGGCCATGTTATATGAAGCTGGTCTCATAAACCGCCGGGGAAGTATTGATGAAAAAAATACCACCAGCGATTATAATGAACTTGAACAGGAAAGAGGTAATACTATTTTTTCAAAACTCTTACACACTAAGTGGCGTGGTTATAAAATCAACATCATTGACACGCCAGGTTACAATGACTTTGTTGGTGAAGTAATTTCTGCACTTCGTGTGGCCGATACCGGCGTTATGCTTCTAAATGCAGTTATGGGAGTAGAGGTAGGAACGGATATAATCTGGGACTATACCGAAAAATTTAAAACTCCAATGATCTTTGCCGTAAATAAGCTGGATGACGATGATGCTGATTTTGATAAAACCGTTCAGGAGGCCCGGAATCATTTTGGGGGTAATGTTACTATAATTCAATATCCCCGTCAACAAGGCTCTGGCTTTCATGAAATCATTGATGTTTTAAGAATGATCATGTATAAGTTTAAGGACTCAGGCGGTAAACCTGAGAAATTGCCGATTCCGGATGATGAAAAAGAAAAAGCTGAAAATCTTCATAAAGAATTAATTGAAGCAGTTGCCAGTAATGATGAAGCTTTGATGGAAAAATATTTCGATAAAGGTGAACTTGAAGAAGATGAAATAAAAGATGGATTAAAGAAAGCGATGATTAATCATGATCTCTTTCCTGTGTTTTGTTTATCAGGTGCCCGTAATATGGGCAGTGGAAGGTTAATGGGATTTATTGACAATATTTGTCCCAGTGCTAATGAAATGGCACCCCAAACTACAATGAACGGGCAAAAATTACCATGCGATGAAAATGGACCGGCATGCCTGTTTATTTACAAAACGACTTCAGAGCCACATGTAGGAGAATTATCTTTTTTCAAAGTATTCTCTGGAACCATTAAATCAGGAATGGAGTTGGTTAACGAAACCACAGGTTCGTCTGAGAAAATAAACCAGCTCTTTTTGGTGGAAGGGAATAAGCGGGTAAATACAAATGAACTGGTGGCCGGAGATATTGGGGCTACTTTAAAGTTGAAAAATACGCATGTTAATAATACCCTTCATGTAAAAGGAAAAAATATTGAATTGCAACCTATTGAATTTCCTTCGCCTAATATGACAGTGGCTATTGAGAATGTTAACAAAGGAGAGGAAGAAAAACTCTCTGAAGCGTTGCACGCTCTTAGGGAAGAAGATCCCACCATGATCGTTGAATTTTCACCAGAGCTTAAACAAACCCTGATCCATTGCCAGGGTGATATGCACCTGGCGGTAGCTAAATGGAAAATAGAACATCATCATAAATTGGATGTAAAGTTCAGCAAGCCAAAAATTCCTTACCGGGAAACCATTCGTAAGATGGCTGAATCAAGTTATCGTCACAAAAAACAATCCGGGGGTGCTGGACAATTTGGTGAAGTTTACATGCGTATTGAACCCTGGTATGAGGGAATGCCTGACCCTAAAGGTCTGAATGTAAGAGGGCGGGATGAATATCCATTGGACTGGGGTGGCAAATTGGTTTATTTTAATTGCATAGTTGGAGGTGCAATCGATACACGCTTTCTTCCCAGCATTTTAAAAGGTGTTATGGAGAAAATGCAGGAAGGTCCGTTAACGGGATCTTATGTTAGGGATGTTCGGGTTTGTGTTTACGATGGTAAGATGCACCCGGTTGATTCTAATGATATATCTTTTAAGATTGCAGGTTTACAGGCTTTCCGCCAGGCATTTAAAGAAGCAGATCCTCAGATACTTGAACCAGTATACCAGGTAGAGGTGCTTTGCCCTGAAGATCTGACGGGCCCGGTTATGGGTGATCTGCAAAGCAGGCGTGCATTAGTTGAGGGAATCAGCACCGAAAATAATTTTCAAAAAATTACAGCCAAAGTGCCATTAGCAGAAATGCATGATTATGCTTCATCTATTCGCTCTATTACGCAAGGCAGGGCTAAGTTTAATATGAAATTTCATGAGTACGTTCCGGTACCCTATGACTTGCAAAAGAAATTAAGTGAGGATTATCATAGTAACCTTAAAGAAGAAGTGGCATGATCACAAAATCCATTTTTATAGAGCCTTAAATGAGGCTCTTTTTTTTTAAATTTCATTCCATTTTTAGGTTGTATATAAGCTAATAACAGAGTTATATATATTATCAACTGGCATAATTTTTTTGGAGGATAAAAGGGATTCTAATATTTAACTATCCGATTATGACTCATAATATTGTTGAAACCATTCAAAAAAATTTAGGATATCCGCCTTTAAAAAAAGTAGACCCTAATATACAGGAAGTAAAAGAAGTGGCTGCTTCACCGCACATAATGTCCGAGTCATTTGGTCAGGCAGCAATTCCTGCTACTTTAGTAGGACTGTTTGTGTTTGTGCATACTAAAGAAGGAGAGGCGAATGTTAGAAATAATTCACAATCCAGTTGGATAGATGCATTTTTTGACAAACATTCGGAAGATGTTGTGGAACGTGTTGCAAACTATGCAGGCACTGATCCCGGACTAACCCGCAATGAAATGGAAAAAATTGCAGCCGAAGCTGTAAGGATTTCAAATGAAAAAAAGGAAGATGGTGAAATGAAATTATTTTTTGTGAATCAGCGCAATTCAATCCTTTCTTATTTACCGGCCACATTGCAAATAGGCGATCTAATGGATAATGATGCGCTTGATGACAGAACCAATAAAATGCATGGACCCATGTCAGACCACATGCATTGGCTGGAAAAATTTTTTTCCAGTTCAGGTGAAGCTCCCCCCAATACAAAAACATGGGATTGATTTTGAACTACCGTCTAAAATAATCTATTCCTGAATGCTATTATTTAAAGCTTATTGAATAAGACAGTTTTGGGTTAGGTGGTATGATTTTTAAATCATAAGATAAAAATACTATTATGAAGTATTCTGATCAGCCATTTATCAAACGTGAAATGAATACCGAAAAAAATGCGGATAGTAAAAAAGGTAAAATCAGGGAAGGGCAGGAGGATAGTTCAATTTCAAACAAGGAAAATATAAAAGATAATCCTTATCCAGGAACATCAAAGGAGGATAAACAATTCGATAGTCAGGAAGAGTTCATTACACCTCCGGTCACTCACCCACCTGAAAAATAAGCTGCCATTACAAGGTTGTTTAGTAATTTATTGAGTCTAGGTCTAAGTAAAAACAATTAGATAGTGAATTTTTTATATAATAATTGCCATCTTATTCGTTTATATGGGGTAAATTTCATTCTACAAAAACCCAGTATCCCTAATGGACCACTTAATTATCAACAACCAAAAATTCCTTGCGGAACAGTTTTGCCTGGGTGATATTCAGGTAAACAAACTAAGTTACAACGCGGTATTAATTATTAAAAGATGGAAATTAATCAGGAAGATTCCTGCACCAGTAGTTGCAGATATCGTTCATGCCCATACTGAAAGAATGATCACTAAATCATTTTTTACATATGCGCCTAATAGTTTGTTCCTTATTAATGAAGGATTAAATATAAACCGCCTTAATTAAAACTGTGTAAAACATTAAAAAGCAGAGCCCAGTGTTCTGCTTTTTTTATTTTCAAGATTATCCCGCAATACTTTAACCCTTCAATTTTTTTAAATACTTTCCAACCGAAATACCAATAATGCGGTGTTTTATTTGGGGACCTCCATCGGCATTATTCATACTACCTAATCCATGAGCATAATGGGCAAAGAACATATACCGGCTGCGTGTTTCATAACCAAATTGTACATTCAGTGATGCGGTGATCCTGCCATAATCACCAAAACTGAATTTCATGGGCTGATCAACAATTGTTTCATCAGCCAAAGTAAAAGTTTCCTGGCCTGAAAAAACAAAATCAAAAGCAGGACCTGCTTTAACAAAAAATCCACCTGGTTCTTTTTTAAAATCGTATTGAAGAAAACCACCTACCTCGATAGTATGTATGGTGGTATTATTATTTTTAGCAAGTGTACTGGGAGGATAAGATCCGTTCTTCAATGTAACATCGTAACCCTTTAAACTATAATAAACATTAGGTGAAAAAAACAAATGATTATCAAAAGGAACTTTGAGTAAAACGCCAGCCTGGTAACCAAATTTATAAGTTGTTTCCTGTTTCTCACCTTCAACCGTATAATGAGCCGAGGTAATCTGCGGGCCGGCAAAAACGCCTAATTCCGGGGGGCCTTGTGAAAAGCCTTTAATAGAAAGGCCGGCGATCAGACCGGCGAACACTAAAATCTTCATTTTGATAATTTGTAATTCTACCAAGTAGAATAGCGATAAAAGTAAGCTAATAAATTGTGGATTTCCAACAATTTAATAATTTAAACCAGAGGATAAGTTGCCATATTCTACCTTTTTTTATTTTTTTTGCAGGATGAAATATTTATCTTCTTATTTTTTCTTCTTGTTGCTTTTGGTCACGTTTAATGGTACTGGGCTCTTAGCACAGGACAAAACCATTAAATATCTTCAGGATGAAGCATCCCGCACTATTAAAAAAGATGTCAATGATACCTTGCCGGATTATTGGAAACGAGGAGGAATTGCTAACCTGGTTATTGCACAGGGTTCATTGAGTAATTGGGCGGCAGGTGGGGACGAATTTTCTATTTCGATAAATTCTTTCCTGAATTTATTTTCATTTTACAAGAAAGATCGAAATAGCTGGGATAACACTTTTGATTTCAACTTTGGTTATGTAAATACAACCTCATTGGGTAGCCGAAAAAATGATGATCGCATTGATTTATTATCAAAATATGGTTATGCGCTCAATAACAAGTTGAATCTTAGCGGACTCATTAATTTTCGGTCACAATTTTTCAAGGGGTATACTTATGATGATAATCAAAAATTCTTTGCTTCCGCATTTCTTTCCCCGGCATATATATTGGTTGCACCCGGGTTAGATTATAAACCCCGTGAAAATTTGTCAATATTCCTTTCACCCGCAACCAGTCGCTGGGTTATAGTAAAGGACGATATGCTTGCTGCAAGAGGATTATATGGAGTTGATAGCGGTAAGCATGTAAACTATGAAATCGGTGCTTTTGCTTCCATTAATTACCAGACGGATCTTACGTCAATAATCAATTATAAAGTCAGGCTGGATTTATTTTCTAATTACCGGCAAAACCCTAAAAATGTTGATATGTTTATGACGAATAATTTTTCTGTGAAGGTTGGTAAATTTATTACTGCTAACTATAATCTGGATCTTATTTATGACGATGATGTTAAGTTGTTTGGAGAAAATAATACATCCCCCGGATTGCAGGTCAAATCGCTTGCTGGCATCGGATTCCAGGCAAAGTTTTAAAAACACATAACTAAAACATTAGGCGCTGTACACTAAAGTTGGGAAGATCCTATGAAGATGTAAGATCTTTTTTAATAAGCCTCCGCCGAATCATCACCACGGTTATCTGCTATGGCCTCAAGCCTTTTATCCGCGAGTATCTTGATAACATCCGTACGGCCAATAGTGCCACTTTTCCGGATGGTATAACCCATATTTACCAGGCTGTCAAGTATATGAGGGGGAAAGTTATCTTCAACCTGTAAAACATCAGGTAACCATTGATGATGAAACTTGGGTAGATTAACAGCGTCAGCAGTACTTAATCCAAAATCTACAATGTTAACTATTGTTTGAAAAATCGAGGTTGGAATGGTTGTTCCACCTGGTGTGCCTGCTACCAGGAATGGGTAACCGTTTTTTAATAAAATAGTTGGCGTCATCGAACTCAGCATTCTTTTACCGGGAATAATTGAATTGGCTTCTCCACCAACAGCTCCAAACATGTTAGGCACGCCTGGTTTAATACTGAAATCATCCATTTCATTGTTTAAAAAAAATCCAGCATTTCCTACAACTATTCTGTTTCCGAATGAACCATTCAATGTGGTTGTAACAGCAACGGCATTTCCCTCCTTGTCCATTACACTCAGGTGAGTGGTTTCTTCACTTTCCCCCCGTATTACACCAGGTTGTATTACTTTGCTGTTGCCGGCTTTTGCCGGATCAAAATCTTTCATCCTGTCCTTTAAATAATCCTCATTCACTATTTTTTTAACCGGCACATTGTAATAATCCGCATCACCCATATATTCGGCACGGTCGGCAAATGCCCTTCGTTCAACTTCTGTCATCAATTGAACCGCCTTCAGGGAATTGAAACCATAACTGGCAAGAGGTTTATCTTCCACCATTTTAAGCATCTGGTTTAATAAAACACCGCCGCTGCTAGGCATTGGCATAGAAATTACCTGGTAACCCCGGTAATCAAAAACATGCGGCTCCCTGTTCTTAGCCTGGTAATTTTTCAAATCATTCTTGTTAATGATCCCATTCCCTTTTTTCATTTCAGCCACGATTAATCCGGCAGTTTCACCTTCATAAAATCCTTTTTGTCCATGATCTCTGATGCGCTTCATTGTATTTGCCAGATCTTTTTGAATTAGGGTATCTCCCTTGTTCCATCCTGTCTTTTTTACAAACACTGGGAGAACGGAATTGTATTTCTCCAAATCGCTTTGTATGCCATTTAAATTCCTGGCTTCCCTTTCCGTTAAAACAAATCCATATTCAGCTAAAGCAATGGCTGGTTCAATAAGTTTGTCCATGGATAAATTCGCATAGGGTAAACTGGCAAATAATCCGGCAACTGTTCCTGGTACCCCGGATGACAATTGGCTGTATTGGCTAAACTGTGTTTGAGCTTCGCCTGCTTCATCCAGGTACATATCCCGGTGCGCATTTTCCGGAGCCTTTTCCCGGTAATCAATACTGATTGACTGGCCATTTTTCAGGTGTGCAACCAGGAAGCCACCTCCACCTAAATTACCGGCATTAGGAAAAACAACGGCTAATGCTAGTTGAGTGGCTATTGCTGCGTCAATGGCATTACCGCCATTCTTTAATACTTGTATTCCCACTTTACTGGCCAGGGGATGTGCGGATACAACCGCACCGTTATAACCGGATGCTTCTTTTTGAACTTTAAAACTATAGGGGTCTATCCCTTCGGAGCCGGGTGTTCCAGCTGTAAAAGTCTTGCAGGAAATGATTACCAGGCAAACCGCGAAGAACCAGTAGAATTTTTTCATTTGAATGTATTACGTGCCAAGTTTATCAGAAACTTGTAATATAAAGAAAAACAGAATGGATAATATTGTTTTATGAAACTGTTTTAACCATTACTAAAATTCAATTTTAAAGATTCTTTGGAATTTAATTATCCGGTTTCAGCAAACCTTGCAACAGAAAATAAAAAACTAACATAATTTAATGATTTTAGTGTTCATTAGATTATGGCAACCAGTATAGTTCTTTTATATTCGTCCCTTAATAATAAACATGCCATTTAGACTGGTTATTCTTTTCCTTTTTATTTTATCTGCGGTCAGTAGTTATTCTCAACCTGATGCACCATATTCCTCTTCAGAAATTTTTAGTGCTCTCAGAAAATTAAATGTTTTAGGATCTGTCCTTTATGTTGCCGCCCATCCCGACGATGAGAATACCCGTTTGCTGGCGTATTTATCCAAAGAAAAAATGTATCGGACAGGTTACCTGTCACTAACCCGTGGTGATGGTGGTCAAAACCTGGTTGGGGATGAACAAGGAATTGAACTTGGTTTAATAAGAACCCAGGAACTTTTGGCGGCCCGTAGAATAGATGGAGCTGAGCAATTTTTCACCCGTGCTTTCGATTTCGGGTATTCAAAAAACCCTGAAGAAACTTTACATAAATGGGGACGGGATAATATTCTATCCGATATGGTTTGGGTGATCCGCAAATTTCAACCAGATGTGATCATCACCCGTTTTCCAGAAACCGGTGAGGGCGGCCATGGACATCACACGGCATCAGCAATTTTGGCAAAGGAAGCATTTAAAGCAGCCGCTGATCCCAAACGGTTTTCTTCGCAATTGAAATGGGTTAATACATGGCAACCTTCCCGTTTGCTTTGGAATACATATCGTTTTGGAAATACAAATACAATTAGCGAAGACCAGTTTAAGATTGATGTTGGTGATTTTAATCCTTTACTGGGAAAAAGCTATGGAGAAATTTCAGCCGAAAGCCGTAGCCAGCATAAAAGCCAGGGATTTGGAGTGCCTGCAGGCAGGGGAGAAGCGTTTGAATATTTTTCGGTTACCCTTGGTAGTGAACCTGAAAAAGAATTGTTTGATGATATAAATACCGGCTGGGATCAAATTGAGGGAGGTGGACAAATTTCAAAAATTATTGATTCACTGGTTGAGAATTACGATCTGGTATATCCCAACAAATCTGTAAAAGGTTTAACCCGATTATATACCCTGATGAAAAGCCTGCCAGAAGGGTATTGGAAAGAACAAAAGATGAAAGAGGTTAAAGAACTGATCGTTACCTGCAGTGGATTATGGATGGACGCTTATACGGACCGGCCTGTCGCTGTGCAAACGGATTCATTACGATTTAACCTGGTATTAAATGACCGTGCAGGAGTTGATGCCAAAATTCAGAAATATTTTATTGAGAATTTCGATACGGTATTAAACTATACTTTGCAAAAAAATAAGAACCTGATTCTTTCCCACAAATTATATGTTCCTCCTGAAAAAAAGATCACTCAACCCTTCTGGTTGCAAATGGATAAAGCCGAAGGATATTATAATATTACCGACCAGGAATTGATCGGAAGACCCGATGCTATACCTGCATATACCGTGCATGTACAGTTGCAAATTGAAGGTGCAGATTTTTTTTGGCCGCTTCCCATCCGGTACAGGTATACGGATCCCGTTGATGGTGAATTGTACGAGCCCCTCGTGGTTATACCGCCAGTTACCGTTTTAACTGATGAGAAAATAAAAATCACCAGTAATACAAACCAATTCAGTGGGCTGTTAAAAATGAATGCCCATACTAAAAATGTACATGTAACGATTACTGATGCAGGAATAAGATTTCCTGGTAATCCTCATCAACAATTTACTCCTGCGGAAATTTCTTTTCGGGATGATCTTCAATCCCGGGAAATTGCATACGTGGTTAATGCCAAAAAGGATAATGAATATTTTTTTATGGCCGAATACGGGCGAACTAAGGAAAAAGTTGGATTGAAGGAATGGAAGAAGATTAGTTATGATCATATTCCGCCCATAAATTATTTCTCTGACGCTACAATCATCAATCGCAATCTGGATCTCCACATTGCAGGTAAGCATATCGGTTATATCACAGGCGCCGGTGACAAAGTTCCTGAATCCCTGGTCCAGATGGGTTATGAAGTAACTATTTTAAACGAAAAGGAATTGGCGCTGAATGATCTTCGAAAATTTGATGCTATAATTACCGGAATCAGGGCTTACAATACAAATGAATGGTTAAACCAATATTACAATCGATTAATGAAATATATTGAAGATGGTGGGAACCTGATTGTCCAATATAATACGAGCAGCAATCTGGGGCCCGTTAAAGCCCGCATTGGACCCTATCCATTTAATATTTCACGAGAAAGAATCACTGATGAAACTTCAACCATTGATTTTTTGAAACCTATGCACCGGGCCTTGAATTTTCCGAATAAGATCACCCAAAAAGATTTTGAGGGCTGGATACAGGAAAGAAGTATTTACCATGCCGGAGATCTGGATAAAAATTACGAAACTATAATTGCCATGAATGATCCGGGTGAGGCAAGCCAAAACGGTATTCTGGTAATTGCCAGGTATGGGAAAGGGAATTTTGTTTATACCGGTTTGGTTTTTTTCCGCCAACTTCCCGCAGGGGTTCCCGGTGCATACCGTTTACTGGCTAATTTAATTGCATTAAGTAAGGAATAAAGAACATTTATGAACACATCCAAACCAGACCGGAAGAGAGCGAACTTTGCATTTATCGCCATTGTTATTGCAGGATATCTTTTAGGTTTTTTAATTAAGAGAGTGCCTATCGGCCTGATCATTGGATTGGTGTTGGGGATATTTGCATCCATGATGATCAGACGCAGGCAGAAATAATTTTAAATAGTCACTATGGAAAAGAATGAAGATGAAAAAGTACCTCTTTTCAAAACCTGGAATCAATGGTATTTTTTCCTGGTCGCTTTTCTTATTTTGTTGATCGTGCTTTTCTACCTATTCACTAAAAAGTTTGCATGAATCAGATAGACTGGATAGTCCTGGTGCTTACATTGACCGGTATAATAAGTTATGGATTATATAAAAGAAAAACTTCGCATAACCTAGATGGTTATTTCAGATCTGATCGTACACTGCCATGGGGCATCGTGCTATTAAGCATCATGGGTACCCAAGCCAGCGCCATTACTTTTATCTCAGCTCCCGGGCAGGCTTATACTGACGGGATGCGATTTGTACAGTATTATTTTGGATTACCGTTAGCCATGATCGTGATCTGTATAGCATTTGTTCCCATCTTTAAACGGTTGAATGTTTATACGGCGTACGAATACCTTGAAAACCGTTTTAACGGAAAAACGCGTTCACTCACTGCATTTCTTTTTTTGTTGCAAAGGGGATTAAGTACCGGTATCAGCGTATTCGCCCCTTCCATTATCCTTTCTTCTTTATTTAACTGGAATATTTACTGGACTAATATTTTTATGGGTGGCTTACTGATTATTTATACCATGAGCGGGGGGGCCAAAGCAGTTGCACATACTCAAAAGTTACAACTGATCATCATTTTTACCGGCATGTTCCTGTCTGCATTTATGGTGGTGAATATGCTGCCTGAAAATATTGGCTTCATGGATGCTTTGCATGTTAGTGGTGAATTGGGTAAGCTGAATGTGATTACCACCGGGATTACGGAAAAGGGTTTTAACTGGAGCGACAGCTATAATATTTTTAGTGGAATAATCGGGGGATTCTTCCTGGCGCTTTCTTATTTCGGAACTGATCAGTCCCAGGTGGGACGGTATCTTACTGCCCGATCGTTAAAAGAAAGCCGCATGGGATTATTAATGAATGGCCTGGTGAAAATCCCCATGCAATTTGCCATATTACTGATAGGTGCATTGGTGTTTACTTTTTACCAGTTTAAATCAGCGCCGGTATTTTTTAATCAACGGCAATTGGATAAACTTGAAAATTCAATTTATAAAGATTCATTACACCAGGTCCAGGTACAGTATGACCAACTCAGTGGTTTGAAGCAGCAGGTTGTACAGGCATATTCAAAAGCCATTCAGGATGATGATACCGCTGCAGAATCCATTCATGCAGCCGGTTTGCATGCATTGCAAAAATCATCAGATAGTTTGCGTAGCATGGTAAAAAAATGGATCAGCTCTCCCGAAATTGGAGGCGATGGAAATGATACCAATTATATTTTTTTACGTTTCGTTGTTGATTACCTGCCTCAGGGTTTAGTGGGTTTACTGATCGCCATTATATTCCTGGCATCATGGGGAAGCATTGCAGCGGCACTGAATTCCCTGGCTTCCAGCAGTATGATTGATTTTCACAAGCGGTTTACAAAAGATACTGATACACCCGAAAAAGAATATCGTTTGTCAAAGTGGTACACTTTAGGTTGGGGTATTTTTTGTATTGTAGTAGCTATGTTTACTTATAATGTAGGCAACAGCCTTATTGAAGCGGTCAATATTTTAGGCTCATTATTTTATGGGGTTATTTTAGGTGTTTTCTTAGTAGCGTTTTTTCTGAAGAAAATTGTGAATGGAAATATTGTTTTCATTGCTGCTTTGCTGGCTGAATGTTTGGTGCTTACTGTTTTTGCGCTTACAAAATCGGAAATACTTGAAATTGGTTTTCTATGGCTTAACCCGATCGGTGCGTTTGGGGTAATTGGTTTCAGTTTGTTATTACATTCAATAACGAAAGCCAGGATATGATTTTTCGTTGATATTGAAATATTCGAATAAAACCACCATTAATTTTAAGGGAAAAATTAAAATATTTAGCTTTTATTCCACCTTGGTGATCTTCAAAATATTTGTAGGCAAATGTAAATGGATAGGAGTGCTTCCTGTATTAACAACCGTATCGCCAGGTTTTAAAAATCCTCTTTCTCTCAATATATTTATCTGGTCGAAAAATATATCATCCAGGCTGTTTTCCTCTTCATAATGAAAGGCTCTTACTCCCCAGCTCAAACTCAATTGATTTACCAGGGTTCGCTCTTTAGTAAAAATATATAAGGGCGATTTTGGGCGGTAACTGCTTAACATAAAACCCGTATAACCACTTTGTGTCATACCAACCAAGGCTTCTGCAGAGGAGTCTTTGGCCAGTTTACAGGCATTATAGCAAATGGCATCGCTTAAAAAGGAAGGGGAGTGGGGTTGTGGTACCAGTTCGTCTGAGAGATCATATTTATAATCTGTTCTTTCCACCTCCATAATTATTTTCCGCATGGTTTGCACAACCAGAGCAGGATGATTTCCGGTTGCTGTTTCGCCACTGAGCATAACGGCATCGGCTCCTTCCAGAACAGCATTGGCAACGTCTGTTATTTCACTGCGGTTTGGTTTAATACGGTCAATCATGCTTTCCATCATTTGCGTTGCAACGATAACAGGTTTGGCACGATGCAGGCATTTACGAATGATCTGTTTTTGAATGAGCGGAACTTTTTCGATAGGTAATTCAACTCCCAGGTCTCCGCGGGCAATCATGATACCATCCGATTCTACAATAATATCGCGGATATTCTGTAATGCTTCCGGCTTCTCAATCTTGGCAATGATTTTTGTTTTACTTTTTCTTTCGTTTAACCTGTTTCGCAAAATTTCCAGGTCCTTTACACTGCGCACAAATGATAGTGCCACCCAATCCAGTTGCTGGTCAATGATAAATTCCAGGTCTACAAAATCTTTTTCGGTTAATGCTGGCAGTGAGATCTTGGTATCCGGCAAATTCACCCCTTTATTGGAGGACAAAAAACCACCCATGGTCACTTCCACCTTAACATCATGGTTGTCCAGTACCTCTATCACTCTAACCTCCAATTTGCCATCATCTATCATAATCAGGTTGCCTGGTTTTACATCTGCATGCAAATTGTGGTACGACATGTAAACCCTTTCCTTATTACCTATTACCTTGGTATTGGTGAAGGTGAGGATATCGCCTGTTTCCACTTTCATAATATCATTCTCAATGACACCAACTCTTAACTTAGGACCTTGTAAATCACCCAGGATTGCAATATTGTAAGGTTCGTATACATTTATTTTACGGATGTGCTTTATAATCTCCGCTTTATTTTCATGCGATCCATGGGAAAAATTTAACCTGAATACATTGACGCCCATTTTAACCAGTTCCAGTAATTGTTCATAACTGTCACAAGCAGGGCCAACTGTTGCAACGATCTTTGTACGGTGAGAACTGTGTTCAAGCCCCGCCAGTTTATTCATTGATTTATGATAGTATTTGTCTATGTTTTTTGGCATATAAGCGTTTATTTAGGCTGGTTGTTTTTGTTGATGTGACGGATGATTAACTTTAACGCGTAACTGGTTTTCTGGATATAGAATTTTTAAGAAGCCAGGATCTTAACGATCTTCATCCATTCATCGCTGATCTTACTTTTTGTTTTAACCGCATTTTCAAGGGGTATATAATGCATTTTATTATTCAGGATGCCGACAAAAACATTATGTCGTCCTTCACGCAGGCATTCTACTGCATGGTAGCCCATACGGCTTGCAATCAACCGGTCCAGGCAGGAAGGAGCACCTCCGCGTTGGATATGACCCAGAATGCATACCCTGATTTCTGAATTGGGTAATTCATCCTGTATGATCTTTTGCACTTCATTTGCTCCACCAAATCCATCACCTTCCGCAACTACAATCAGGTTAACCAATTTTTTTCTTCTTTCTTTTTCCTGTAAGGAGAGCACAAGGTCTTTTATGTCTGTTTTTCTTTCTGGTATCAGGATATTCTCAGCTCCTGTGGCAATTCCGCTGTGCAAAGCAATATATCCGGCATCACGTCCCATCACTTCGATAATAAACACGCGGTCATGTGCATCCATGGTATCCCTGATCTTATCAATTGCCTCTACCGCAGTATTTACAGCTGTATCAAAACCAATCGTAAAATCCGTACCATGAATATCTTTATCAATAGTACCCGCTAATCCGATGCAGGGAATATCAAACTCCTGGCTGAATTTAACGGCACCCCTGAAAGACCCGTCACCACCAATAACAACCAGGCCATTGATGCCTCTTTTCTTTAAATTTTTATAAGCTTTTTTGCGGCCTTCATATTCATAAAAATCTTTACACCGGGCTGTCTTTAAAATGGTGCCGCCACGCTGAATGATATTAGCTACTGAACGGGTTTCCATTTTTGCTATATCGTCTTCAATCAAACCCTGGTATCCACGCATAATGCCATACATTTCAAGGCCATGATAGATGCCTGTGCGCACAACAGCCCGGATGGCAGCATTCATGCCTGGAGAATCTCCTCCTGAAGTAAGCACGCCGATTTTGGTTACTTTTTTTACCATTAATAATTATCTAAGTCCTTCTATGAAAATCTGGTTCAAGTTAAATTACTAATTAGGAAAATAGCTTATTTTGCTAAAAGCGGACAAAAATAAGGTATTGTTTATTAACGTGTATACCATACACACAATCGTTAGTCTTTAATTATTTATTATGAAAAAAATCATTGGTTTCTTTTTCTTGCTCTCAACATTATTTGTTGATGCGCAAATAAAATACCCGGATAGTAAAAAAATGGATGCCATAGATGATTATCATGGAACCATGGTATCTGATCCGTATCGCTGGCTGGAAGATGATAATAGTGATGAAACGAAGAAATGGGTAAACAGTCAGAATGAAGTAACAGAACAATACCTGTCAACAATTCCCTACCGGATGGAAATAAAGAAGCGGTTTGAAGAACTTTGGGATTTTAAAAAATATACCGCCCCATATAAACATGGTGCGTATTATTATTTTGCCAAAAATGATGGTCTGCAAAACCAGTACGTTTATTACCGGTTGAAGAATTTAAAAGATGAGCCTGAATTATTTTTCGATCCCAATAAATTATCTGAGGATGGAACGGCTGCTTTAAGTGTAATGAATTTTTCTAAAAATGCCAGGTACATGGCCTATTCCATTTCCCAATCCGGCAGCGACTGGCAAACTGGTTTTATCATGGATGTAGCGACCAAAGAAAAACTGGATGATCAGTTGGATTGGTTAAAATTTACCGGTTTTAGCTGGAAGGGTGATGAAGGATTTTATTACAGTCGTTACCCGGAACCCAAAGAGCAGGATAAGCTAAAAGGCGTGAATGCAGCGCAGCAGGTTTATTATCATAAAGTTGGTACACCGCAATCCGAAGACCAATTGATTTATGAGGATCCTGAACATCCGCAGCGTTTTGGTGGGGCCAGGCTGACAGATGATGGCCGTTTTCTCATCATTTCCACTTCCGAAGGTACCAGTGGCAGAGAGATCTGGTATAAAGACATGCAGGATGCAACCCAAAAAGATTTTCGGTTACTGATACCCGGGTTTAAAACAGAACCCTCTGTTATTGATAACAAAGGCGGGATGTTGCTGGTGTTAACAAATGATGGCGCACCAAATTTTAAAGTGGTAGCTATTGACCCAAAGAATCCTGGGAAAGAAAACTGGAAAACATTGATCCAAGAAAAAAAAGACGCATTACAGGGAGTTTCCACGGCAGGTGGATATTTGTTTGCAGGTTACCTCAAGGATGCTTCCACCCGTACTTATCAGTATGACTATAATGGCAAATTGATCAGGGAAGTAAAATTACCAGGCATCGGCAGTGCCAGCGGATTTGGAAGTCGCAAAACGGAAGATGAACTTTTTTACACTTACTCATCTTTTGCATATCCTGCCAGTATTTTTCATTATGATATGAAGACGGGAAAAAGCACCTTATTCAGAAAGAGTGAAGCAAAATTTGACCCCACCCAGTTTGAAACCAAACAGGTTTTTTATACCAGTAAAGATGGAACAAAGGTTCCCATGTTTATATCATACAAAAAAGGTTTAAAACTTGATGGAGAAAATCCGGTTATGCTTTACAGTTATGGTGGATTTAATATTCCCATGACCCCCGGTTTCAATTTGCAGAATGCCTTTTTCATGGAGCAGGGTGGCATATATGCGCAACCCAGTTTAAGGGGAGGAAGCGAATATGGCGAAGAATGGCATAAGGGTGGTATGCTGGAAAATAAACAGAATGTATTTGATGATTTTATCGCCGCGGCAGAATACCTGGTAAAGGAAAAATACACCAGCAAAGATAAAATTGCAATTCGCGGTGGAAGTAATGGTGGATTATTAGTGGGTGCAGCCATGACGCAGCGGCCCGATCTTTTTAAAGTGGCTATTCCACAGGTTGGCGTATTGGATATGTTACGGTATCACCAATTCACCATCGGGTATGCCTGGGCCACTGAATATGGAAGAAGTGATAATCCAAAAGATTTTGAGTACCTCTATAAATATTCACCTTTGCATAACCTGAGAAAAAATGTGCGTTATCCTGCTACATTAATAACTACTGCAGATCATGATGACCGGGTGGTACCTGCGCACTCATTTAAATTTGCCGCCGCCCTGCAAGAGGTGAATAATGGAACAAGTCCAACCCTTATAAGGATTGAAAGTAAGGCCGGGCATGGCGCAGGAAAGCCAACCAGCAAACAAATTGAAGAAGCAACGGATATCTGGAGCTTCACTATGTTTAACCTGAATATGCCTTTCAAATACAAAGACAAAGTGATTCACCCCAATACTAAGAAGGCCTTTTAGTTGATTGGTTGATTAATTGTTAAATCTGGAATTAGGAATTAGGAATTGGGAATTAGTTGGATTGATTAGTGGATATACTAAGCCCTAAACTCTAAATCCTAAACATCAAAACTTTTAGAATAGTTGATTGGTTGATTAGTTGGTTGGGTTGACACGATTTCTAAACGCTAAACACAAAACATCTGAACACTCTTTTTATATTCGTTTCATGAAAGTTCTTGTCACTGGTGCTAATGGATTTATCGGAAATTATGTATGTGAGCAATTAGTAAAAGCAGGTATAACGGTGATGGCTACCGGAAAAGGTGATTGTCGCCTTCTCCTCAAAAGCAACCCTTTATTCTCATACCGGTCCATGGATTTTACAAATCCCTTTGAAGTGGATTTAGTATTTGAAGATTTCAAACCTGGTTGCGTGGTGCATGCCGGCGCCAACGGTCGCCCGGATGTTTGCGAACAGAACCAGATGCAGGCATATATTAATAATGTAGAAGGCACTGTAACCTTACTGACCAATGCCGCAGCCCATCAAAGTTTTTTTCTTTTTATATCAACCGATTTTGTTTTTGATGGTAATGCCGGACCCTATGCAGAAGACGATCCAACGAACCCGGTAAATTATTATGGAAGAACCAAACTGGAAGCGGAAGAGGCCGTTCGGGATTATGAGCACGACTGGGCTATTGTGAGAACAGTGCTTGTATTTGGAAAACCACAGACCGGCAGGGAAAACATTCTAACCCTGGTACAAAAATCATTGCTCGCCGGCCAGGAAATAAAAATTTTTGATGATCAGTATCGTACCCCGACTTATGTAGAAGACCTGGCCGCTGCTATTGTTTCCATCATTCAAAAAAAAGCCACCGGTACATGGCATATTTCAGGCAATGAAATGGTAACACCTTACCAACTATCGGTAATGGCAGCCCGCTACCTGAACCTTGATGAATCATTGATTTGTAAAATTTATTCAGGTGATCTTGCCGAAGCGGCAAAACGACCGCACCGAACCGGTTTCATTATTGAAAAAGCGGTTAAGCATCTGGGTTATAAACCTTTGACCCTGGAGGAGGGACTGAAAAAAACATTTTCTGGAGTTGTCTGAAATAAATTATGGAACCAGCCTTGCTTTTCATCAACTCATCATCAACGAATTCACGCTTCGCTGCAGAATATTAAAGGCAATTTCCGCCATCAGGTTTTCTTTATCTAATGTTGGATTTACTTCCGTTACCTCAAAGCAGCAGATCTTCCGGTTTTGCATAAATTTACTGATCAGGTCTTCGGCTTCTCTTTCTCTCAGTCCATTACTAACCGGCGTCCCTGTTCCTTTGGAAATCACCGAATCCAGGCTGTCCACATCAAAACTTACATAAATATCCGTGCAATCCGATAAGTATCGTAACACGGCACGCACCACGTTCTCCGCACCCTTGGTCCTTAATTCTTTGGTAGTGATCACTTTCATACCATATTTATCAATCAGGTATTTTTCTTCTTTTTCAAAATCGCGAAGCGAAATAAATACCACGTCTTCGGGTAAAACCATGGGAGATGATTTTCCTGTTTTCTTTAAATAATCCCATTGTTTAGCAGTTTCGGCATCCAGTTCATGAACGGCGCATTCTTCATTATTCTCATTGATGGCAATGGCCAGTGGCATGCCATGAATATTTCCTGAAGGAGTTGTGTATGGTGTATGCAGATCGGCATGCGCATCTATCCATATTACACCGAGTTTACTTTTTGGCCGGGCTAATTTAATTCCCGCAATGGTGGCGCCGCTGGTACTATGATCCCCGCTTAATACCACGGGGAAAAAATTATTTTTTAATGAATCGCTTACGGCCTTGCTTACCTTATCATACATGGTAACAATGCCTTTAATTCTTTTGGCATATGGCGATTCAATGGGTTCGTGCAGCAGTTTATTATCGTGTGTAATTTTTTCGGAAGGGAAATGAATAAAAAAATTACTCATGAAATCCAGTGCAGCTATTTTGATGGCTTCTATTCCCAGGCTGGCACCCCGGGTACCGGCACCAATTTCTGATGGCACTTCAATCAGCTTGATATTCTTCATACATGTTTATTGTGTGAAACCGCACCAAAAAATCTCCGGTGTGCAGGAGAAATGACATTGAAAAAGGATGCAGCAATCGTTTTTAGGCAAAAACAAATGTAGTGATTTGGGGAAAAACGCACAAATGTTGATTGGTTGATTTGTTGATTGGTTGATAGATTGCCAAATTAAACCCTTAGATCTAAACACTGAACTTCTTAAAAAGGAATTGGGAATTGGGCTGAATAGTTGAAAAGTTGAAAGGTTGATTGGTTGACAAACTAACCACTAAAACTTAAACTCTAAACACTAAACAAAAGAAAAATGGATTAGCAGAAATCCACTAATCCATTTTAATTATGTACTTCAATTTTCAAATTCTCAAATTCTCAAATTGTTTAATTGCGTAA
>MWWA01000045.1_pt1 | contig 41694 bp, 33 predicted proteins | sample 1047341 | NCBI WGS metagenome assembly MWWA01 (sample SAMN06349978, study PRJNA376086) | soil metagenome | isolation source: MS5-1 sample Antarctic (ecotone) soil | place: Antarctica | collected 2015-01-13
TTCATTGACTATTGATACGCTATATGCTGAAGGTCAGCGTAGATATGCTGAAAGTCTAAGCGCTTATGCCCGCCAGTTTTTAAACCGGATGAATAAACCTGATGTGGACTATATTAAAGGCTTATGTCCCGCTATAGCCATTGAGCAAAAAGTAATTACCCGCACACCGCGCAGTACTGTTGGCAGTATGACAGAGATATATGATTATCTGCGACTTTTGTTTGCCCGGGTTGGTAAAACCTATTCACCTGTGTCTGGAAGAGAAGTTAAAAAAGAAGACGTGCCTGATGTACTTAAAGCTATATCCAAGAGGGCACATGGAGATAAAGTATTCATTCTTATCAAGTTTAAACAACATAGAAACAGAAATCCTTTTGAGGAAATGAATATTCTGGTGCAGAAAGGATTTAGCAGGCTATATCATGAAGGAAAAATTTTACCTATCGACGAATTATTAACTGCATCAGAAAAGTACTGGAAAAAGGAATTTAGTAAGGGTGATCTCTTTGTGTTGGTAGATCGTATAATCACAAAGAAATTTGATGAAGATGATGAACACCGCATGGCGGATTCTATCAATACAGCTTTTTTTGAAGGTGAAGGTGATATTTATCTGGAAATCAATAATAAGGAACTGCTGCATTTCAACAATCGTTTTGAGCTGGACGGAATGCAGTTCGAAGAACCCGTTCCCAATTTATTTTCCTTTAATAATCCTTTTGGCGCCTGCACTACCTGCGAAGGTTTTTCTATGGTATTGGGTATTGATGAAGACCTGGTTATTCCGGATAAACAATTAAGCGTTTACGAAGGAGCTGTGGCTCCCTGGAAGGGAGAGAAGCTGGGTAAATGGCGGGAATATTTTATCAAAACCTCCGCCGCTTCAAAATTTCCTATCCATAAACCCGTTGCTGATCTTTCTAAAGAACAGAATGAACTATTATGGAAAGGCAATAACCAGGTGAATGGTATCGATGATTTTTTTAAAGAAGTAGAACAAAATTTATACAAAGTTCAATACCGGGTATTATTGAGCCGGTACCGGGGGCGTACCTCATGTCCAGATTGCAATGGTTTTCGGCTGCGTAAAAATGCATTGTACGTTAAGATCAATGAAAATCATATTGGCGAACTGAATGCTATGCCCGTCAGTGACCTGTACACCTGGTTTCAGAACCTGGAAGAATTTCTGTCTGATTATCAGCAAACAGTCGCTAAACGAATTTTACTTGAAATACGGAACCGATTGGGTACACTGATGCATGTTGGTTTGGGATATTTAAGTTTGAGCCGTTTAGCCAATTCCCTTAGTGGCGGTGAAAGCCAGCGCATTCAATTAACCCGAAGCCTGGGAAGTAACCTGACCAATTCATTGTATATACTAGACGAACCCTCAATAGGTCTTCATTCGCGGGATACGCAGAATCTTATTAAAGTATTAAAGGAATTACGGGATCTGGGAAATACGGTGGTAGTTGTAGAACATGATGAAATGATGATGCGGGAAGCCGATCATATTATCGACATGGGTCCTCTTGCAAGCCATTTAGGTGGACAAGTGATTGCGGATGGTGACTACCAGGCATTAATAAATAATCCGGAGAGTCTAACTGGTAAATATTTAAAAGGTGATCTTTCAATTGAACCTCCTAAACAGGTGCGTAAATGGAATCGCTCTTTAATTATTGAAGGTGCCAGGCAAAATAACCTTAAAAATATAACAGTGCAATTTCCACTAAATGTTTTGTGTGTGGTTAGTGGAGTGAGTGGTAGCGGAAAGACAACATTGGTAAAACAAATCATGGCTCCGGCTTTAAAAAAGTTGAAAGGAGAACCAGGAGAAAAAGCAGGTTTGCATAAAAATTTAAAAGGAGATATTGAATTCATTTCACAGGTTGAAATGATTGATCAAAATCCGATTGGTAAATCATCCCGAAGTAATCCTGTGACTTATATCAAAGCTTATGATGAAATAAGGGACCTTTTTGCCAGGCAACCTCTAAGTAAAATGCGTGGATTTATGCCAAAACATTTTTCCTTCAATGTAGATGGCGGTCGGTGTGATGCTTGTAAAGGAGAAGGAGAACAAGTGGTCGAAATGCAATTCCTGGCTAATGTTCACCTTGAATGTGAAGTTTGTGGCGGAAAAAGATTTAAAGAAGAGGTGCTGGAAGTTCAATATAAAGAAAAAAATATTTTTGATGTTTTGGAAATGAGTGTAGATGAAGCTCTTGATTTTTTTAAAGAAGAAAAAAATCTATCTAAGGGTATTCAGCCATTAAGTAATGTAGGATTGGGTTACGTAAAGTTGGGACAATCTTCAGACACACTTTCCGGTGGTGAAGCGCAAAGAGTAAAATTGGCCTATTTCCTGGGGAAAGGAAAATCCAATAATAAACTTTTATTCATTTTTGATGAACCCACAACAGGCCTTCATTTTCACGATATTAAAAAGCTGCTAACATCTTTTAATGCTTTAATTGAACAGGGGCATTCCATCATTGTAATAGAACATAATACAGATGTGATCAAAAGTGCAGATTGGGTCATTGACCTTGGACCTGAAGCCGGTGATGAAGGCGGCAACCTTGTATACAGTGGTCCACCGAAAGGCATTAAAAAACAGGAAAAGAGTATAACGGCAAGATTTGTTTAATTATAAAATAAAGCTTTACCGGATCACAAGCATTTCTGAATATCGTTCATTGTTTCCGGAAAGAGACACAGTATATACTCCTTTAGGTAAATGAGAAATATTTATTTTGGATGTAAAGCCGGAAATTAAAGGAGTTGTGTATACTATTTTACCGGAAGCACTAGTAAAATGAATTTGACCGTTTTCTAATGGTATGTCAAAATTAAATTCCAATACAGAAGTGGCAGGATTAGGATATACTTTAAACAAACTTTCCGGTTGATTTAAGTTTACTTTAATGATCTTTGAATATTGCGCATAACCATTTGCATCCGGGAATTTCAACCTGTATTCATAGGTGCCCGAAGTCATTATAGTTTCTTTATAATCATGCGAATGAACTTCGCTGGTTATATCTTGAATTTTATTTGATTGGATTACTTTCCAATCCCCGGAATGTCTTTTACTTTCTAAATAGTATGTTTCATTACCAGTTCCCTGTTTCAAGGTCCAATGTAATACAAGGTTATTTCTACTCAGGTCATGTGAAAATGCAAGGACACTAACCGGTAAAATATTAAACACGGAAAATCCTCCGGGAGAAATACCTGTTGCAGCCGAAGCAAAAATGGGCCCTGAAACATTACCATCATTCTGGCCATTGTATTTTAATACATTATTTATGGTTATTTGCTCTGAACTGGTTCCATTTGTACGGATCGAACCTCCGGTAAAAACATAAATTTCTGATTGATCAGCAAGATCAAGTTTTCCTGATGGATCAAAATCCAATGTACCATATACATAAATGATTAGCCGTGGTTTAGGGCCATTGTATAAATTTCCCTTAACATTCAAGGTAAAAAATGCCGGAATAATAATAGTATCTCCATTTGCAGGCATGCCTGATGGTAACCAGTTACTGTTTACAGACCATCCGTTATTATTGTTGCTGAATGCAGTCTTTACATTAGAAAATACAGTTGCGGATAGCAAACTGCATACAAATAAGAGAAGTACGCATCTTTTCATAAGGATTATTTTGGATTAACGTAATAAGAAACGATAATGACTAACCCTTATTGTTGAGTATAGATTATTCTTTTGATTAATGTCAATAAAAATATTATCTCAGCCTGTCCATGCTCTTAACTAATTTTTCATCCCGGTAAATACCCTTGGCTGCCATAACCAGAAAGACAGGAATAATGAAGGTAAATATGGAAGTAAGTAAAATATTGCCTTCGGTAAACTCCGTAGTTTCTGCAAAATAAATTACCAGGTTGGCTATAGAGGCCAGTAATGCTACAATTGTAAGTCTCAATTGCATTTTCCTGTTTTGAAATAAAAACATAGTTACAAGGCAGATCAAGGCGACTAAACCAGTTAATACCATAATAATTACATCTGCCAACGCATTTAGCTCAACAAACTGTTTGATATTAGTGTCAGATAATTTTACCCCACTATAAAAAGCCAGGTCAAAAGTCAGGATAGCACAAACAGCTGCAATAAGCAACCATATGGTTTGAAGTCTTTGTATCATGATAAATATTTACTATTAATTAAAGTTCGGGATAGAGGGGAAAATTTTTCATTAATTCTTTCACCATATTACTAACGCTGAAAACATTTTTTTCATCATCTGGATTCTTCAATACTTTATCCAGGAAATCCACAACAGTGTCCATGTGTTGTTCCTTCATGCCACGGGTTGTAATTGCTGGCACACCTACACGTATACCCGAAGTTACAAAAGGACTTTTGTCATCAAAAGGAACAGCATTTTTATTAAGTGTGATATGTGCTTTATCCAAAGTTTCCTGTGCCTTTTTACCGGTAAGATTTTTATTTCTCAGATCAATCAGCATTAAATGGTTGTCTGTACCACCACTGATAATATCATAATCTCTTTTTGTAAAAGCGGTTGCCATAGCCTGCGCATTCAACTGGATCTGCCTGGCATAATTGGTAAATTCATCAGTCAATATTTCACCAAAGGCAATGGCTTTGGCAGCAATTACATGTTCCAGCGGTCCTCCCTGGGTACCAGGAAATACGGCCATATCCAGCAAATTGCTCATCATTCGGGTATTGCCTTTCATATCTTTTGCGCCAAATGGATTTTCAAAATCTTTACCTATCAGGATAATACCACCACGCGGGCCACGTAATGTTTTATGTGTGGTTGATGTAATGAACTGGCAATGTTCAAATGGATCTTTCAGTAATTTTTTAGCTATCATACCGGCTGGGTGAGCGATATCGGCCATAACAAGTGCGCCACATTTATCCGCTGCCGCCCTTATTCTTTCATAATCCCAATCCCGGCTATAAGCCGATGCTCCACAAATAATCAACTTTGGTTTCTCTTTTTCAGCAACTTCCTCCAACTTTTCATAATCCACTAAACCAGTTTCTTTATAAACTCCATAAAAATGTGGTTCGTATAATTTGCCACTGAAGTTAACGGGTGACCCGTGTGTCAGATGTCCTCCCATACTAAGATCCAGTCCTAAAATTTTATCGCCGGGTTTTAAAACCGCCAGCATCACAGCAGCATTAGCTTGGGCTCCACTATGCGGTTGTACATTGGCGTATTCACAATTAAAAATTTCCTTTATCCGGTTAATAGCCAGTTGCTCTGTCTGGTCTACAATTTCACATCCTCCATAGTAGCGGCGGCCAGGATAACCTTCAGCATATTTATTGGTCATCACATTTCCCATGGCCTGCATGGTTTGTAAGGAGGTGAAATTTTCAGAAGCGATCAGCTCAATACCATTTCGTTGCCTTTCCAATTCCTGTTGAATAAGATCAAAAACCTTTGTATCTCTTTGCATATTAATAATGTTCTTTCAGTGAATTGATTGTTTTGAATGCATAAGTTAGCCATGCTTATATCATTCATACATATTTTTATTTTGATGGCATATTATAAATACCTGTTCAAACAGCCCGGCAAAAATACATGAGTAAGCAATGTGATTATGTAGGAAGCAGAATTTTTATTAATTCATTTTTCCCTACTTTCGTCTGCACATTATTTTTTTATTAAATGCCGCATTAGCGGTTGCAGGGCTTATGAAAGCGATTATCCCGGTAGCGGGGGCTGGTACAAAACTTCGCCCACACACTTATACACAACCTAAAGCACTGATACCGCTGGCTGGCAAAACGGTATTAAGTATAATCGTCGATCAACTTCGCGAAGCAGGAATTAATGAGTTTATTTTTATAGTGGGTTACCTGGGCGATAAAATCCAGGATTATATAAAAAATAAATATCCTGGGATTGAAGCGCATTTTGTTCACCAGACTGACAGGCAGGGAATAGGACATGCCATAAAATTAACGCGTAACATTGTGGATGGTGATGAAATGTTTGTAGTGTTGGGTGACACTATTTGCGAATATGACATTCAGGAAGTAGTTCATAGTGAATATTCCATGTTAGGTGTAAAAAAAGTGGATGATCCCAGGGATTTTGGGGTAGCTGAAATTAACGCAGAAGGATTTGTTGATCATGTAGTAGAGAAACCCCAAATACCAAAATCGAATATGGCTCTTGTGGGTTTATATAAAGTAAAGGAATCTGATCAAATGTTTCAATGCCTTGAAAATAACATTCGCCAGGGGCTTAGAAGCCATGGAGAATATTCATTAACGGATGCATTAGATTGTATGATAAAAGCAGGTGTAAAATTTAAATCTTTTAAAGTAGAAAACTGGTTTGATTGCGGTAAAAAAGAAACCTTATTGGAATCCAATGCCACTATGTTAAAGAAGTTCGGTGGCACCAATGACAGTGATAGTGGTACCGGTAACAATGTATATATTAAGCCAGTCAGCATTGGAGAAGGATGTGATATCCGGAATTCCATCATTGGTCCAAATGTAAGTATTGGCGATAACACTACTATTGATTATTCAATTATAAAAAATTCTATCATCGGTTCTTTTTCCAATCTATTCGATATAGTCCTTGACGAATCTGTCATTGGTAGTGATACCGGGATACGGGGTGAAACCCGTACATTGAATATTGGTGACAATACTAATATCGATCTTGGTTAATCCGGTTCTTCAAAAAATTCCAAATTTTCTTTATTATAAAATAAATCAATCAATGTGGTTACAAACAGGATAACCCGGCTTTTTAATATTGAATTTCCATTAATACAGGCTGGTATGGTTTGGGCAAGCGGTTGGCGATTAGCAAGTGCAGTAAGTAATGCAGGTGGACTTGGTATTATTGGAAGTGGAAGCATGTATCCGGATGTTTTGAAAGAACATATTCAGAAATGCAGGGCGGCTACTACCAAACCTTTCGGCGTAAACATACCTTTATTGTATGCTGATATCGATAAACAGATTTCAATTGTAATTGATGAAGGGGTTAATATTGTTTTTACTTCAGCCGGCAATCCAAAAACCTGGACAACCAAATTGAAAGAACATGGAATTAAAGTAGTTCATGTAGTAAGCAGCAGCAAATTTGCAGCAAAGGCTGAAGAGGCAGGATGTGATGCGGTCGTCGCTGAAGGTTTTGAAGCAGGTGGGCATAATGGCAGAGAGGAAACTACAACCATGGTTTTAGTTCCTGCAGTATGTGGTTCTGTTTCTATCCCTGTCATTGCTGCTGGTGGCATTGCAACCGGAAGGCAAATGCTGGCAGCCATGATTATGGGCGCTGAAGGTGTACAAATGGGTAGTCGGTTTGTGGCTTCGCAGGAAGCCTCTTCGCATATCAATTTTAAGGAGGCCGTAATAAATGCGAAGGAAGGCGATACTGTGTTAGCCTTAAAACAATTGGCACCCGTTAGGTTAATACGTAACCAATTTTATCAACAGGTTTTTGATGCGGAAAGCAGGTGCGCCACTAAAGAAGAACTGCTTCAATTGCTGGGAAGAGCCCGTGCCAAACTCGGGATGTTTGAGGGAAACCTGATAGAGGGCGAACTGGAAATAGGCCAGGTAAGTGCCATTTTGAATGATGTGCTGCCAGCAGATTTCATTGTAAAAAACATACAAAAAGAATTTGAAGAAGCATTAGCAAATCCAATCAAATAACTTATTTTTGAAATGGAATAGTGTGCGTGGAATTATTTACATCCAAATTTTATCGCATGAAAAGAAATAAAATAATCCTTTGCATAAGCATATGTTTATGTGGATTTTTATTTTCCTATGCCGGTGGATCTGAACCACAGGTAATGACTCCAGCCAAAAAAAGTTTCATTAATGGGTTTATAAACAATCCAGAAACTAAAAGACCTCTTAAAGAAGTAAATATTATTGCTTATCTCGATTCCAAAAAGGAAATGGTAGTTACATCAGATAATAAAGGGAATTATATATTTGATGATCTGAAGCCAGGAATATATACTTTGATATTTCAAAAATCTGGTTATAAAAAAGTAACCCGCGAAAAAATAATTGTGAAAGTTGATGAATCTTTTATGTTAGATATAGAGATGATTGAAGATGAATACGGCAATATTCCTTCACCCTTTCATTTTTCTAATTAAAACAAATACGTTAAATAAAAAAAGCGGGATACAATTATATCCCGCTTTTTTTATGTTGGCTTTATTAAAATTTACTGTTCTTTTAATTCTTTTTTTGCCTTTTCAAGTTCCTTTCGGGCATTCTCCAGTTCTTTTTCAATTTCAGGCTTAAGGTTTTTCATATTTTCCTTTACATTATTTAGTTCAATTTCTATTTTAGGAAGTTCGATTTCTTTTACTTTTTTAATTTCATTTTTAATTTCTTCCCAATCTATTTTAGAAAGAGATGCTTTTATATCCAACTCAATCCTGGCCTTATCTAATTCCCGGATAGCCAGATTTATTTCATGTTCTATCTTTTTTATATCAATATTTTTGATTGCCTGGGACAATTCTCTTTCTAATTTATCCCAATCAATTTCTTTCAACGCCTTATTCAGGTGGGCCTCAACTTCCTCAAGTTTTTCCAATTCAATATCAAGGTCTACTATTTTAGATTTTTTTGGTGAAGGAACCGTGTCAATCCATTGAGAATAATGTATAAAAGACTGGGAAAGCCTTGTAGGATCTGCAGGTACCTGTGGTTCTTTGGCTTTCCATGAACCTGTCAATAAGAGAATACCTAAAAGTAAAATAAATCGACTGCCATTGTTTAAAATATGCTTTTCCATATTACTTATAATTAATTGTGAGCAAGTAGTATTATAAATGTACGATAACTTTCGTAACAACAATATCCTTTTGTCAATGATTTATACCGCTTAATAAAAAGAGGCTGTCTCAAAAGTCCGGGACAGCTTCTTTTTATTCGGGTAAGTAGGTGATGGAATCAATTTTCATTTATGCGATTCTAGTCACGTTCATTTTACTTTTGATACAGCCTCTAAAAAAATAATCACAGTTATTTATCTCCTTAACCATTTAAACATTTCCTTCCAGGTGGCTTTTTTACCATACATCAAGATACCTGTACGGTAAATTTTTGCAGCCATCCATGTTGTCAGGAAAAAACCGGCAACCAATAAAGACATGGATAATCCAAGTTGCCACCATGGAACAGTACCAGGAACACCAAAAGGAATGCGGGCCATCATTACAATGGGTGAAAAGAAAGGTATGATGCTTGACCAGGTTGCCATTGCACTATTGGGATTGGTAACTGCATTAACCATAATTACAATTGCCAGGATTATAGGCATAGTAATAGGCAACATCAGACTTTGGGCGTCCTGAGGATCTTCATTAACTGTGCTGCCTACAGCGGCAAATAGAGCAGCGTAAAAAAGGTATCCACCTATAAAATAAAAAAGAAAACAAAAAATGATCATCCCCCAGTTTACGGAAGACAATTCAATTTGAGCACTGGATAACATCCGTATTGCTTCTGAACCTTGTTGACTGGACCCAGGCATTCCATTTTGGGATTCCTGAACCTGCGCCATTGCTTCGGGCGAAATAAAAATTCCAATTATAGAACTGAAAATAATGATCAGGATGATCCACATTAAGAATTGAGTTAGACCAACAGCGCCAATCCCTAAAATTTTTCCCATCATTAATTGTCCTGGTTTTACGGATGATATGACTACTTCAGCTATGCGATTTGTTTTTTCTTCCATGACGCCTCTCATAACCATTGATCCATAAATGAACAATGTGATATATATGAGAAATCCACTGGCATAACCCACGCCGAATGCAACGCCTGAGTTACCTTGTTTTAAAACATCGCCTTCACCCTTAATCATATCTGCATAAGGAACTTCCCTGGCCCTGTCCTTAATAGAATCTATCTGGCTGGGCTTGATGTTAAGTTCCCGACTGATCAGGTTATTTTCCATGGCCCGGTTTATTTGTCGTTGTATACCGTCACTGACGGACATGCCAAAATTTTTGGAAGTAATCAATTTAATGCTGTCAGAATTATTAAAGCCTGTGCGGGGAGGAATAAGTACACCGGAATAACCCTGCTTTTCAAAATTTGAGGTATCCACGTTAGTCACAAAATCAAAAGTTATAGTCTTGCCGTTTTCCAGGTTTCCTTCAAAATAATTATCAGGATCTATCACTGCTACTTTTTCAGAATCCATATTCTTCACCGAAATGAAAGTGATAGCTGCTAGGATTCCGATCATTAATAAAGGCGTGAGAATAGTGGAAAGTATGAATGTTTTCTTTCGGACACGTGTCAGGTATTCTCTTTTTATAATCAACCAGGTTTTGTTCATATAATTATAATTTTAAGCAGCCGTTTCCTGAAATTGACGGGTGATTGAAGTACCCTCTACCAGTTTAATAAAAATATCATTAAGTGAGGGTAATAATTCATTGAATGAAATAATGCCTGCATTCCTATCCAGGAAAAATCTTAATACATCATTTTGTTTATAACCATCCCGGATCTTAAGTATAAAGGAGTTTTCCTTTTGATGAACAACCTCAAAAATTTGAGTATCATCCACCCCTGGTATTTGTTCAAAACCAATATGAAAAAGGTTTTCTTTGAATTCCTGTTTAATGTTATGTACTGTACCATCCAGGATTTTTCTGCCTTTATCCATCAAAATAATGTGATTACAAATCTCTTCCACCTGCTCCATTCTATGCGTACTGAAAATAATGGTGGAACCATTTTGCGCCAGTTTATAGATCTCTTCTTTAATGATATTGCTATTAACCGGGTCAAGGCCACTGAAAGGTTCATCAAGAATAATTAATTTTGGTTCATGCAGCACAGTGGTTACAAACTGTAATTTTTGCGACATTCCTTTTGACAAGTCTTCCACTTTTTTATTCCACCAACTTTGCATTTCAAGCCTTACGAACCAAGCCTTGATTTTTTCCATGGCTTCCGCACGTCCCAGGCCTTTGAGTTGGGCTAAGTATAATGCCTGCTCTCCGATCTTCATTTTTTTGTACAAGCCTCTTTCTTCGGGCATATATCCAATATGCACTACATCCTGGCGGGCATTGAATGGTTTGCCATCAAAAATGATTTCGCCATTGTCAGGATAAAAAATTCCCGTAATCATGCGGATTAAAGTTGTTTTACCAGCACCATTGGGACCTAATAAACCAAATATTCCACCTCTTTCGACGGAAAAACTGATATCATCAACAGCTTTCTGACTTGCATAATATTTTTTCAGGTTATTAACCTGGAGTATGTTGTTCATATTAAAATTTACGAAAAGCATTAAATGCTTTTCCAATTAGTGTGAATAAAGGAGCGAACTTAATAAACTTATCTCTACATAAAAAAAGTAAACTATGGAATAAATCTATATAATGTATAAGTGGTAATGCTTATAAATTTATTATTTAATGGCTGCAATTTGCATAGCTACTCTTTCACCATCCATTGCAGCACTTATAATACCACCTGCATATCCTGCGCCTTCACCACATGGATAAAGATTTTTTACCTGCGGGTGTTGTAAAGAATTAATGTCTCTCGGAATTCTGACTGGTGATGATGTTCTTGATTCTGTAGCTACTAAAACTGCCTCATGTGTGTAATATCCCTTCATTTTTTTTCCAAATTCGATAAATGCTTTCTGAAGGTTGTCAAATATAAAGGGCGGAAGTATTTCATTCAATGGCGCTGAATGTATACCTGGAATGTATGAACAAGTTGGAAGAGAAGATGAAATTTTTCCATTTACAAAGTCGGTCATTCGCTGGGCTGGTGCTATTAGTTGGCCACCTCCCGCGGCAAAAGATTTTTGTTCAATAGATTGTTGAAAATATAAACCAGCTAATGCTTTGTGAGTGGAAAATGCTGTCAAGTCTTTTATATCAACCGTAACTACTATACCACTATTGGCAAAAGGATTATTTCTTTTTGAAGGTGACCAGCCATTAACAACAATTTCTCCGGGATTAGTGGCAGCAGGAGCAATGATGCCTCCGGGACACATGCAAAATGAAAAAACGCCTTTACCGGAAACCTGCTGTACAAGGCTATAGGAAGCAGGTGGAAGATCATTTGCTCTTTGATTACAATGATATTGTATGTTATCAATAATGCTTTGTGGATGTTCTACTCTAACTCCAAGAGCAAAAGGTTTAAATTCAATCAATAACTGTTTCTTCTGCATCATAAAAAAAATATCTCTTGCTGAATGACCGGTTGCTAATATGACGGCCTCACCTTCAAACCAATCTCCATCAGCAGTTTGTATTTTTTTTATATGATCATTTTCAATATTAAAGTCAATTACTTTTTTATTAAAAAGAAACATCCCTCCGCAATCTTCAATTAATTTACGAATGGTTGTAATAATATGAGGCAGTTTATTGGTACCTATGTGCGGATGGGCATCATATAAAATTGAGGGTGGCGCACCAAATTGAACAAGCAGGTTCAGAATGCGGTTAATATCACCTCTTTTATTACTTCTCGTATATAATTTACCATCGCTGTATGTGCCAGCGCCTCCTTCACCAAAACAATAATTACTTTCCGGATTTACTATTCCTTCTTTATTCATCGTAGCGAGGTCACGGCGCCGGGAGCGAACATCCTTTCCCCGTTCAAGCAAAATGGGTTGAATACCTTCGGCAATCAATGCCAGTGCGGCAAACAAACCTGCAGGGCCGGCCCCGATAATCAGTACTTTTCTTTTTGCTGAATGCACATCAATAAATGAGTGTATAACAGGGTTGGTTTCAATGTAGGGTTCATTGATAAATGCATTGATAGTTAACTGTATATAAGCTTGACGGCTTCTTGCATCTATGGATCTTTTGAGAAGATGGTAGCCAAAGACTTCACTTTCCTTAATGCCACTGTCATCGGCAATTTTTTGTATAATTCGTTTTGTATCCATTGCCTCCGAGGGCAATAGTCGCAATGTGATCTTTTTTTGCATGGTCAGGTATTTATCCTGAAAGTGATCAGGGTTATGGAAATCGGTATAATTAAAAATTTTGAAATCATCAAAGGTAAACGAGGAAGCTTAGTGTACAGGTAAATTTTTTCAAATTCAACACATCTATAATACAGAATTTTTATTTTGCTCTGTAATAAAAAAATTGCTTGTCACAATACAAGATAATAGCTATCTTGAAAAGGTTCTATTGAATCTATTGCGATATTCTGAAGATTATTATTCAGGTATCTGAGGAATAAAAATCAGCAAACGTTTGTGGGGATTAAGATGCACCTTTTCTTTATGTTGCAACATTGTATTCATATTCAAATTGCACACATAGTTGCTAATTTTTATTGCACACAGAATGGAATTTAATTGAAAAAGTATATAGAGTTGAATAGGTAAAAAAACAGGTTAATAAAATTTTTTTTCTACCGGAGAATTTTAGATATTCGCTCCCCTGTCCTAAAAAAATCTTTTTATCAACACACTGTGAAAAATTATTCAAGCCGGAAATAAAATTTACCCAATTAAAAAAAACTGCTCTACGACGTAATGGATAATAATGCTGAAATAATCTGGACCAATTGTTTAAGGATCATCAAGGATATTGTTGAATGGCAGCATTTTAAAACCTGGTTCGAACCAATCCAACCTATTTCTGTAAAAAATAATGTTCTTGTTATTCAGGTTCCCAGTCAATTTTTTTTCGAATACCTTGAAGAACATTATGTAAATTTATTAGCAAAGACATTGAAGAGAGAAATGGGTAAAGAAGCCCAATTGGAATACCGTATAATGGTAGACAGTGGCAATACCCAGAACAAACCTTTGACCATGAACGTTCCTGGTCACGGGTACAAAACATATGCAAATAACGAAATGGATTTTCCACTAGTCATAAATAATCCTGTAAAGAATCCATTTGTGATTCCGGGTCTCAAAAAAATGCAGATCGACCCGCAGTTAAATCCTATTTATACATTCGATTCATTTATTGAAGGTGATTGCAATCGGGTAGCCCGGCGTGCCGGTAAAACGGTTGCGGAAAAACCTGGCGCCAATTCTTTTAATCCTTTGGTTATTTATGGTGGTGTTGGTTTAGGAAAAACGCACCTGGCACAGGCAATAGGCAACGAAGTAAAAAGGATGCATACCAATAAGGTGGTGTTGTATGTAAGTTCAGAAAAATTCATTAACCAGTTCATGGATCATAGCCGTAATAATGCGATCAATGATTTTATACATTTTTACCAGTTAATCGATGTATTGATTATAGATGATGTACAGTTCTTTAATAAAGCAGAACGTTCGCAGGATGCTTTCTTTGCCATTTTTAATCATCTGCATCAATCAGGCAAACAATTGGTGCTTACTTCAGATAAATCACCCAAAGACCTGGAAGGTGTGCAGGAAAGGTTGCTCAGTCGTTTTCGCTGGGGTTTAAGTGCTGATATGCAGGTACCAGATTATGATACACGTATTGAGATCCTTGAACGTAAAATGAAGAATGATGGTTTGGATATGCCGAAGGAAGTGGTAAAATATATTTCTTACAATATCAATAATAATGTACGGGAACTGGAAGGTGCATTAATTTCCTTGTTGGCACAATCTTCGCTTAACAGGAGAGAAATTGATCTCGATTTGGCTAAAAAAGTATTACGCAATTTTGTAAAATCATCCAGTAAAGAAATTACGATAGAAACTATTCAGCGAATGGTTTGTGAATACTTTGATGTTTCATATGACAAGCTTTTGCAAAAAACCCGCAAAAGAGAAATCGTTCAAGCCAGGCAAATTACCATGTTCCTTGCCAAATCATTTACTAAAAATTCATTGAAAACAATTGGTGAACATTTTGGCGGCCGCGATCATACGACTGTCATCCATTCATGCCAAACGGTTAAAGACCTGATGGATACGGATACAGTGTTCCGCGAAAATGTTTTGGAACTGCAGCAAAAGGTGCAATTAGCAGCTATGTAATTATTTACCATAGTTTTTTGGGTTATTAATTATCAAATCTTTATTTTTGCCACCCCTTAAAACAAGGGTTTATTTCAGTCAGAGAGGTGAGGTGGATGAGTGGCTGAAATCAGTAGTTTGCTAAACTGCCGTACGGGTTAAACTGTACCGCGGGTTCGAATCCCGCCCTCACCGCCAGAAAATATTCGGGAAGTAGCGCAGGCCGGTAGCGCATGGCGCTTAAAGCGCCAGGGCCGCACAAAGTGAATGACCTTTTTTATTTATAACTTTGGAGCGATCGATTGAAAATATATAATGTGGATTCAATGAACAATTTGAATTCACGATTGATTCGGCACAATGAACAGGAATGTTTTCTTCAAGAAAGTTTCCTGTTAGAATTCGGGAAGTAGCGCAGGCCGGTAGCGCACCTGGTTTGGGACCAGGGGGTCGCAGGTTCGAATCCTGTCTTCCCGACAACAAAAAGCCTTTGGCGATAGCCAGGGGCTTTTTCTATTTGTAGCTTGCCAGTTGACTTGCAAAGCGGAAAATAGAAAAAGCCGGAAATCCTGCGCAGCAGGTAAAGGCTTTTTGTTTGTACAACCCTTTTAATGGATCAGCGTAGCTAATCCTGTCTTCCCGACATGGGAGTTGCCCCGATAAATATCGGGGTCTTCCCGACAAACTAAAAGCCTTTGGCGAGAGCCAGAGGCTTTTTCTTTTCGCCGTGTGCCAGCTTGATTGCAAAGCGGAGAAAACGAATAAACCAAATATCTCGCGCTGCAGGAAGTTGTGCCTGCCAATCGGATAGGGTTCAGCGAACATTGTGGATCATTCAACCTGGTCCAGTTAAAAACCATTCAGGAAGTTATAACACTGATTGTTTTTATGATGTTTTCCGGGATCGTCTTCCAACAGATAATTGAATGGAACCATATACTGGGATTTTTTCCTTCAGAAAGCAGCTGTTTTCCTGATCTTCAAAAAATTTTAGTTACAAAAAAATATCCAAGTATTTAAGTTTAGAATGATATTTTTTAGGATGAAAGGCAGTCCTGTGACATTGATATTATGCAACCGCTTTTTTTGTAGTACAAATTTTAACCCTCACTGAACATTATTCATTCGTAAGAGTTTTAATGCTAACCAGTTTTTAATATATCATGTCAAATCTGTTCTCTCCATTAACTATAAAAAATATCACCTTAAAAAACAGGATTGCTGTATCACCCATGTGCCAGTATTCCAGCACAGATGGATTTGCCAACGACTGGCATTTGGTTCATTTGGGAAGCCGTGCTGTTGGTGGTGCCGGTTTAGTCATTTTTGAGGCAACAGCTGTGAGTCCGGAAGGTAGAATTTCACCCGGAGATCTTGGTATATGGCAGGATGAACATGTCCCTATGTTAAAGCGCATTACAGGATTTATAACATCGCAGGGTGCTGTTCCTGCTATACAACTGGCCCATGCGGGGAGAAAAGCGAGTCATCATGTTCCATGGCAAGGAGGAAAAGTATTGTCAACTGAAGAAGGTGCCTGGCAAACCGTTGCACCATCTCCTATTGCTTTTACCGAAGATGATCCTTTGCCTCTTGAACTTAGCATTGACGGTATACAGAAAGTAATCTATGATTTTAAAACTGCTACTAAAAGAGCGTTTGATGCTGGTTTTAAAATTATTGAAATACATGCAGCACATGGATATTTAATTCACGAGTTTTATTCACCATTTAGCAATAAGAGAACAGATGATTACGGTGGTTCATTTAAAAACAGGATTCGCTTATTACTGGAAATAATTACCAGTATCAAAGAAGTATGGCCTGCTGAAAATCCATTGTTTGTTCGCATTTCCGCAACAGACTGGATTGATGATGGATGGACTGTTGAAGATTCCGTGAACCTGGCGAAAATTATGAAAGATCATCAGGTTGACCTGGTTGATTGTTCAACGGGTGGTAATGTTCCGGGTATAAAAATTCCGGTCGGACCATGTTATCAATTACCTTTTGCTGAAAAAATAAAAAGGGAATCTGGTATGATGACAGGCGCTGTAGGAATGATAACCACCCCAACAGAAGCTAAATCGATCATTACAAATCAACAAGCCGATATTGTTTTATTAGCCAGGGAATTTTTGCGTGATCCCTATTTTCCATTGCATGCAGCAACAGAACTACAGGATGATTATAACTGGCCGTTGCAATACCAGCGGGCAATGCCCCGAAAATGAAAAAGAGTGCCCGAAGGCACCCCTTTATGACGACATCAACAACGACAAATAATATTAATTACAACTAAAGATAAGTGGTGCAATTTCACCCAAAATAGTTTCACCAACGGAAGCTTTCCAATTACCAGTTACCTGGGCATCAGTAGCAGGGCAGGCAAAATTTCGCTGATACTTAAACGTTACTACCTGCGGTTCGCATGCCAGCAAATCACCGTTCCACTTTACAACTGTATTATTATTGTTTGCATTAACCACGATGGTATTACCAAAATCAATAATTGCATGTCCACTATTGCCACCGGCCGTTGCACCGCCCTGGAATTTTACATTCGTTACATCTTCGGGACTGGTTAACGTATAGCTGATAGTAAATTCATATAGACCATTACCAAGATCATTGGCATTAACATCTGAATCAATTGTGAATTCAGTGACACAATCATTGGAAACTTCAACACATTCACCTTCCGTTTGCATTGCTTTATAAGTGCCCTGGCATGGATTGCCATCGGGACCTGCTCCGCCATTAAAATGTGCTTTAAATTCATAAGCGCAAATGCCGGCTTGCTGAGGTGTAAATTCATAACTGGCTGATGGTGCCGCAGACTGTGCCACCTTCACCCATTCAGCATTTATTAACTGGAAAATCATGATCTGTCCGCAGGTAATGTCCTTACCATTAAAATCATCTTTGGCTGTGTAAATAATGGTAACGGGTGAATTAACTTTTGCTTCCCCACTCAATGACCGGATCAATTCCACTTCACCAGTGGTAACTTCGTTTTGGGCAATCGTTTTAGCAGCTTTGTTAGTTGATGTTGTAATTACATTTGTTTCAGAAACTAAATCATCTTTGGTGCAGGCACTAAAAATGCAGAAGAATAGTAAGGCAATGCTGCCTAGCTTAATTGTTTTCATGATGGGTCCGTTTAATTTTTTAAAGTATTGATTAACGGATTTCCAGAGGATTGGAGCGGATTAAATAACGATTGGGGAATCAGTTATACTTTTCATTGGGGAGATTGGAAGCCGCGACGAAAGTAATAGGCGTTTTTGAAAAATGCAATAGTTAGAGATTTATTTTTTATAATTAATACCATTCTAAAGCTAAAACAGGGAAATAAAATGTTGGGAATGTATATACCAATAGTATAAATATTACCCTATAAAGCCTTTGTATGAAAGCATTTATGTTTCCAATTTTTCTTCCTTTACCTTTTTTTTACGATTCTCAAACTTTTCAAATAATCCAATGGCAAGAAATGCTGCCAACATTCCCAAACACATTCCTGCAGCTACATCTGTTACAAAATGCTGACCCTGGTAAACTCTTGACCAGGCAACACCCAATGCAATAAATGGCAAAAGTATACTTAGCCATTTTCTTTGATCCAGGTAAGAAAAGATAAGAGACAAAGTAAAAGCGGTGGTCGTATGCCCTGAAGGAAAACTGTATTCCCTGCTAATTCCTACACCGGGAATGGTGTGTACGTAATACGATTCGGATAATTCGACAAACGGTCTCATGTCATCGGGAAAAATGATGTGCTTGGAAAATTGAGCCAAAAAATTTGATAATAAAAGCGAAAAGAAAATCAATAAAAAATAATCCCGCCGCCAGATTACAAAATAAAGTGCAAGTGGCAACCAGATCCATGCATCACCAAAATAAGTGAACCAGGTAAAAAATACATCGAAGAATGCGTTATGCATATGATTGATCTGGAGAAAAGATGCTGTTTTTCCATTCAATAAAATAAATATGAATGCCACCAGGAACATTACCACACATATAACCAAAGACGTTATGAAATAATTATATCGTTTACTTTGCATATTCTTAATATGTGGGTCAAAAATAAAGAGTCCTGCTTTTACGATCTATTTTATGCAACATTACTTAATTACAGGTGGCGCAGGTTTTATCGGGAGTAACCTGGTAAGAAATTTATTGGATACAATCCTTAATATCCGCATCACCTGTATTGACAATTTTGATCCTTTTTATTCAATTCAACAAAAACAATTTAATATTTCCTCATTTGAGATTGACCGCCGATTTACTTTATTAAAAATTGATCTCGGCACCGCTGATTGTAATGAATTGCTTTTACATATTCCACAACACATTGATGTCATCATCCACCTAGCCGCTAAAGCCGGGGTAAGACCCAGTATTGAAAATCCTATGGCTTATCAGCAATCGAACGTCATTGGTCTGCAAAATCTGTTGGAATTTTCCCGGGAAAAAAAAGTGCCTCATTTTGTGTTTGCATCTTCCAGCAGTGTTTATGGGATCAACGATCATTTTCCCTGGAAAGAGGATGAAAAACTTATGCCCATTTCACCTTATGCCATGACGAAATTATCCGGGGAAATGCTTGGTCATGTTTATAGTAAATTATATGGCATCCGTTTCATTGCACTTCGTTTTTTCACCGTCTATGGTCCGGGGCAACGACCTGACCTGGCCATTCATAAATTTACAAAAGCTCTTTTGTCAGATCAACCCATCATCATGTATGGAAATGGAGGCACCAGTCGTGATTATACATATGTAGATGATATCGTTAAGGGGGTAATATCAGCCATTGATTATTCAAATTCAGATTTTGAGATCATCAACCTGGGAAATCATTATTCAGTTTCATTAACACAGTTGATCAATATGCTGGAAGAAGTGACCCGAAAAAAAGCAGTGATTGAAAGATTACCTGAACAACCCGGTGATGTTCCCAAAACTTATGCAGATATTCAAAAAGCAAGAGAATTTCTTGGGTATAATCCCACTACAACATTACAAGCGGGGTTAAAAATATTCTATGACTGGTACGTTCAAAACCAGGACTTCCTGGTGAACAAAAACTAAACGGTTATTCCTAAAACAGGTTTTATCGGTTGCTTTGATTGGTAAACATTTCTTACCTGGTAAGTTTTTTTATTTTGAGATTCATAGTAAGTCCGAACATTTACTTCAGCCAATATACCAATGGTTATTAATTGAATGCCACCTAATAATAGGATCAAACCAAGAATCATCAAAGGCTTTCCCCATATGTCCTGGCCCATAATCTTAATGATAAGCAAGTATAGATTTATGATAATCCCAATACCGACACTGATAAAGCCCAGTGTTCCAAAAAGGTGCATTGGTTTTTGCATGTATTTACGCATAAATACCATCAGCACCAGGTCGCTCATCACTTTAAAAGTCCGGTTAATGCCGTATTTGCTTTTGCCAAATTTTCGATGATGATGTTTTACATCTACCTGGGTTATATTAGCGCCTTGCAGTTTTGCAAGAACCGGAATAAAGCGATGCAACTCTCCATATAATCCAAGGTCTTCTGCAATTTCTCTTTTAAATATTTTTAACGTACATCCATAGTCTTTTATATAAACCCCGGTCATTCTCCTGATCAGTGCATTGGCAATCTTACTGGGAATTTTGCGCAGCAACATGCCATCTTTTCTATTGGCCCTGTTGCCGGCTACTACATCCCATTCTTCCTTTTTCATTAATGCCAGCATGGGAGGTATATCCGTAGGATCATTTTGCAGATCGCCATCAAGAAGCGCAATATATGTTCCCCTGGAGTGATCGATGCCAGCTGTCATAGCAGTACTCTGTCCGTAGTTTCTTCTCAATTCTACCAAAATGGTTTTTTCATCTGCATATTGAAGAATTCTTTTTTTGGTTGCATCCATGCTGCCATCATCTACCAGGATTATTTCATAATTGATTCCATCCAGTGCTGATGCAACCGCGGTTAAAAGTGGTTGAATGTTATCTTCTTCATTCATCACGGTTATGACAACTGATAATTCGGGCATAGTTTTATATTGAGCCCAAAGATAAAGTTTTCATTGTTTGGCTACTTGCTGGCCGATGCTTGCAAAGCCTGTTCGATATCCGCCCATATATCATCAAAATATTCCAAACCTACAGATATGCGAATAAGTCCGGGGGTAATTCCCACTGACTGGCGTTCTTCCTCATTTAATTTTGAATGGGTGGTACTTGCAGGATGTGATGCTATTGTTCTTGTATCACCCAGGTTATTGGTAAGCGAAATCATTTTTAAAGCATTCAGGAACTTTCTTCCGGCTTCTATTCCTCCTTTCAAATCAAAAGTTACTATTCCGCCCCCGTTGCTCATTTGTTTTATTGCGATGTCATATTGCGGATGACTTTTTAAGAATGGATATCTAACAAAGTTAATGTCAGTATGATTTTCCAGTTTTTTTGCTAACGTAAATGCATTTTGGGCATGTTTATCCATTCTGATATGTAAAGTTTCCAGGCTTTTTGATAATACCCAGGCGTTGAACGGACTTAATGAGGGTCCGGTATTGCGAACAAAGAGATATAATTCATGAATGAGTTCTTTTGATCCTACTACAACGCCACCCAACACTCTTCCCTGTCCATCAATAAATTTGGTGGCAGAATGTAATACCAGGTGGGCACCTAATGGTATGGGCTGCTGAACTGCAGGTGTAGCAAAACAATTATCTACTACGAGTAAAATATTTTTTTCATTGCATATCCGTCCAACCCATTCAAGGTCTATAATGTCAAGTCCCGGGTTAGAAGGTGTTTCCAGGAAAATCATCTTTGTATTGGGCTGAACCAGCTTTTCAAGATTTCCCGGATTAGCGGCATCAAAATAACTGTGATGGATACCCCATTTTGGCAAATATTTTGTCAGGAGGGTATGGGTAGATCCAAAAATGGCAGAGGCTGAGATCAGGTGGTCACCTGACTTTAAGAATGTCATGAAGGTGGCGAATACCGCCGCCATGCCCGTACCGGTAGCAATTCCATTTTCTGCCTTTTCCAGGGCCACCATCTTTGCGATAAATTCATCTACACCAGGATTTGAAAAACGACTATAAATGTTTACTCCCGGTCCGTTATCAGAAAAGGCATCTGCCATTTCTTCGGCTGTTTCATAAACAAAACTACTGGTTAAAAATAAAGGGGTACTATGTTCTTTTTCATTGGTTCTCGTGGTTTGCAGGCGTATGGCTTCTGTTTCCGGGTGATAACTCATTCTTTTTTGAAATGTTAATTATTGAATAAATAGAATTTGTTTTTTCTTTTTTAAACCTGTAAACCGGCCAGTTCAAGGCTTCTTTTTTTTATTTTTCGGATTTCAACATCTTCAATAATTGGTTCGGGTAAAAGTATCAGGGAATGATTATCATTTTTCCACCATTTATTGCTTTGCAATTTTTTAAAAGATATCACTCCAATCAAATAGTTTCGATGTTCCTGTGCATGCCATTCTTCAATCCATTCAAAATCCTCTTTTGGTAAATTGGCCCATTTATCAAAACTCACGTATACCCGCAAGTAAAAATTATCACTTATTTCATGCGGCTTGTGATGATACAATTTTTTGTATTCATATTTATATTGGTATCGAAGCGCAGATAAATCACTCAATATTGCAGATGCGGTAGGGAAGCTACCTGCACCCTTACCATAAAAGAATTGTTTATCAGCGAACGAACTTTCTATAACCACACCATTATATTCATTTTTTACAAATCCCAGATGATCGAGCTGACCAACAAACTGCGGAAGGACGAATGCTGCTATACCACCACTATAAAGTTTTTTAGCCTGGGCAACCAGTTTGATCTCCCAGCCTTTTTCCTTAGCCACTGCCGCATCACCAGATTGTATATGTTGAATGCCATTAAATAATATTTTATCAGGATGCTGAACAACGCCGTAGGCATGGGTTAACAAAAACGACCATTTATTTACGGCATCATAACCTTCCACATCAAGCGATGGATCGCTTTCTGCAAAACCTTCCTGCTGTGCCAGCAACAGGGCTGTTTTAAAATCAAGTTTTTCTGAAAACATTTTGGTGAGAATAAAATTGGTAGACCCATTTACAATCGCCTGGATGGAGTGTAAAAGATCATTATCATAATACTCCTCAAGGTTACGTATTACCGGGATGGAAGCGCAAGCTGCCGATTCATATAAAAAAGAATTTCCGGTTTGTTGTTGTAAAGCGAGTAATTCCGGGAAATGTTCGGCAATCATTTTTTTACTGGCACTAACAACTTGCTTGCCGTTCTGTAAGGCAGTGGAAACAATTTTAAATGCAGCTTCTGATTCCGTGATCACTTCTACAATCACATTGATCTCCGGGTCATTCAACAATTCATCTTTGTCAGTGGTAAATAATTCGTCAGGAGCGTTACGTTTTTTGTTTGCATCTTTTATACAGATTTTTTTTATGTCCGCATTTAAAGAAGGTGTCTGTTGCAATACTTTAAAAAGTCCTTCACCAACAACGCCAAAGCCAAATAAACCTATAATTAATTGTTTATGCGTATCCATTTTATTCGTTTACGATTTTTAAGTGATGATTAAATGTTGCATGTAAAAAATCTTTCAACAACTCTGTGATTTTTTTAAATTCAATCAGAAATCCGTCATGACCATAAAATGATTCAATGATTTCCAGCCTTGCACCAGGTATATTTTCTGCAATAAGCTTTTGTTCATTAATGGGAAATAAAATATCGGATTTAATACCAATCACCATAGTGCTGGCTTTTATTTTTTTTAAAGCCTCCTGGAGATTGCCACGCTCACGGCTAACATCATGCGCATCCATACCCTGGCTTAAGCGATAATAACTAAATGAATTGAATCTATTCGCAAGCTTTTCGCCCTGGTAGCGCTGGTAGCTTTCAGCAGCTTCTCCACCAAAGGGATGTTCCGCCGGCCAGGCTGTTTTTTTATCACGGGGTTGGGTGATATTATATGCAGTATAATCCCTGTAGCTCAATAATGCTATACTTCTTGCTGCTTTCAAACCATTGGTACCTGCATGGTTTTCTTTGTAAGCCCAGGTTGGATCAGCTTCAATACACATTCTTTGCGAAGCATTAAATGCAATGCCCCAGGGAGAATGTTGAGCATTTGTTGCTATTGGAATGATGTGTTCAAATAATTCAGGTTCTTCAATAGCCCATTCTAGTAACTGTTGTCCACCCATGCTGCCACCTATTCCGGCAAATATTTTTTGTATGCCTAAATAATTTCTTAAAGGTTGATATGCACGGATCATATCCCGAGTGGTAAACAAAGGAAAATCATGAAACCATTGCGCACCTGTTCCCGGATTTTTCTCGAGTGGCCCAATACTTCCATAGCAACTCCCGGGCATATTAACACAAATAATAAAAAACCGGGTTGGATCAAAAAATTTTTCATTTCCAACCAATCCCGGCCACCATTCCTCTGGGTGACTGTTTGCTGTTAATGCATGGAAAATCCAAATCACATTATCCTTTGCTGCATTCAATTGGCCATATGTTGTATATGCCAGGTGATAAGAGCTAAGGTTAATACCGTTTTCAAGTTTAAAAACCTGGTTATAGTGAAATATCTGGGTAGACATATAACAGTTCAGTTTTTATTAATCGCTAATCTCCAGGAGATTTTTAATCCATCTTATTGCACAAGGTCTTTTGAAAAAACAGAGGCAAATGCCTGTTCAATATCCGCCTTGATATCTTCAATATGTTCAATTCCCACACTGAAACGAACCTGGTTAGGTAGCACGCCAGCTGCAACTTGTTCTTCGGTTGAAAGTTGTTCATGCGTAGTGGATGCAGGATGAATAGCTAATGTTTTTGCATCCCCCAGATTGGCAAGATGGCTGATCAACTTCAATGAATCAATAAATTTACTGGCGTTTTCTTTACCACCTTTTATACCAAAATTCAGCACACCCCCATAACCGTTAGGCAGGTATTTTTTTGCCAATGAATGATAAGGATTGCTTTCCAGTCCAGGGTATTCTACAAAATCAACCAATTCATGTTGATCAAGCCATTGTGCTAAAGCAAGTGCGTTTGATGTATGTCGTTCAACCCTTAAACTAAGTGTTTCCAGTCCCTGCAATAATAAAAAAGAATTGAACGGACTAAGTGAGGATCCGAAATCTCTCAGTCCTTCTACTCTTGCCCGGATTATGAAAGCTATATTAGGAAGTCCCAGCGGATTACCTTCACCAAATACATCCCAGAACTTTAAACCATGATAACCTTCGCTTGGTTCAGTAAACTGCGGGAACTTACCATTGGCCCAATTATAATTACCACCATCTACAATAACTCCACCAATTGAAGTTCCATGACCCCCAATCCATTTGGTTGCAGATTCAACCACTATATTGGCGCCATGTTCAAAAGGTTTAAATAAATAACCTGCTGTTCCTAATGTATTGTCAACAATCAATGGCAGATCATATTCTTTTGCAAGACTTGCGAATTTTTCGAAATCAGGAATGTTCAATCTTGGATTTCCGATAGTTTCGAGGTAAATGGCTTTGGTGTTTTTGTCAATATGTTTTACAAAACTTTCCGCATCATCTCCATCCGCGAACCTAGCTTCTATCCCCAATCGCTTAAATGCAACTTTAAACTGGTTATAGGTACCTCCATATAAAAAAGAGGTTGTAACAAAATTTTCTCCTGTTTGCAAAATATTATTTAAGGCCAGAAATTGGGCGGCCTGTCCTGATGAAGTTGCCAGTGCTGCCACTCCGCCTTCAAGTGCCGCAATGCGTTGCTCGAAAACATCCGTTGTTGGATTCATTATACGGGTATAGATGTTGCCGAATTCTTTCAACCCAAATAAATTGGCGGCATGTTCACTGCTGTTGAACCCATAAGATGTGGTTTGGTAAATGGGTACCGCCCTTGATTTGGTAGTAGGGTCAATCTGTTGTCCTGCATGTAATTGCAAAGTTTCAAAACGGTGAGCGCTCATAAAAAAATCCTCCTTTAATTCCTGTTCGGAATGTTTTAATGATGAATAAAACTTTCAAGAAAGATTAAAAAGTAAAAGGGAAACTTTTTTGGATACAAACAAAAAAGCTCACCCGACAAATCAGATGAGCTTTTATAATTTTTAATTATTTTGGAGCTTATGCTGACTTATCTGTCCCGGTAATCATCGGGTTGGAATTGGCACCTTGCGTTAATATGTATGAAACGTAGGTTGTCAAGGCTTCACAGGGCCATTACCCTCTGCCTTTCTTGATAAGTGATTAAAAGAACTGGTGCAAATATTACTTTGCTTTTTTTAATTCTCCAAAAATTTTTACCGAATTAATTGTTATTTGATGCGATATCCCAGTGAAACACCGAAACCTGTGTTTTTTATTTTGGCGTCATTATCATACGCATTTATGTTAATCAAACCTAACTGGGCATTCAGTTGAGCAGATAATTTGTTACTGAATTCATATCCAAATAAAAGATTTGCACCTGCATCAAATGGTTTAAAGTAAACAGTGTTTGCTGCATTACCTGCTTCTTTCTCAAATTTTACATCTGATTCCATTCCGCTAAATTCAGCTTTCCCGCCTAAACCATAACCTACATAGGGTCCAAATCCTAATAACAAGCGACCTGTTCCCAGCATTGGCTTATAAACCAGGTTTAATGGCATTTCTATATAGTTTAATCTTAAATCAGTTGAATTTACAGTGGAATTATCCAGCTCTGCACCTTTTGCACTGTACAATAGCCCGGGTTGAAAATAAAAATCCGGGGCAACTGGTATATCTGCAATAAGCCCTGCATGAAATCCCGTTTTCAATTTATTATCCAGTTTGTCACCTGAAGCATCTTCTCCATTGAGGTTTTGAAAATTGACGCCTGCCCTGATGCCGATTCCAGCTCCGGTATTTACTACCTGTGCCTGGCTTGATAAGGTGAAAATCATTAATGCGGCCATTAAAATGCCATACTTCTTCATAATCATTGTTTTTGTTTTTTAAGGTTTAGATTATTTTAAATTTAGTTTCCAGTTTCTCCGGATTCTTTACGTGCTTCTTCTTTCATTTTTTCATTTGCTGTAATCAAAAATTCAACCCGGCGATTTTGCGCTCTGCCTTCGTCTGATTCATTTGTATATTCAGGTGCTGATTCACCGAAACCTTTAATTGAAATTCTTGATGAAGCAACATTTAAAGTGCGCAAATATTCGGATACGGAGCTCGCTCTTCTTTCTGATAATCGCATATTATATGCATCCGTTCCTTTATCATCCGTATGTCCCTGAATTTCGATGTCTGTATCTGGATATTTTGTAAGTACTTTTGAAAGGTCATTCAATTTAGCTTTAGCATCAGCAGTTAAATCGGATTTGTCAAATCCAAAAAGAATCTCACTGCTGAATTCAACCACGATACCTTCACCAACTCTTTCAACTTTAATTCCAGGTACTTCATTTTTAATTTCTTCAGCCTGCTTATCCATTTGTCTTCCTATAACTGCCCCGGTTACGCCACCTACTGTAGCACCTATAATAGCACCCAATGCAGTATTACCTGAAGCCTTTCCAATTACAGCCCCAACAGCTGCTCCACCGGCTGTACCAACGGCTGCTCCTTTTTGTGTTTTATTCATTGATTTACAACCTGCCATAATAAAAATTATAGAAGTTATTCCAAGCATTAATTTAATTGAAGTTTTCATGCGATTATATTATTTATAGTATTAATTCCACCTCTTTATCCAAATAATGTACCACATTATAAATATCTAAAGTACAGTTAGGTATAAATAACTTAAATAGTTACATTGTTTATTATGGGGTAATATTTTCCGGGAAATAAAATGCTGTTCATCCTATAAAAAAAACTGCCCGTATAGGGCAGCTCTTAAGGTTTTTCCAAAAATGATGGACCCTTATTTTTGTTCGATTTCTTCTTTTTCTTCTTTTTGTTCTTCTTTCTGTTCTTTCTTCATTTCCTTATTTTCTTCCTTTTGCTGTGGATTTTCCATTTCATCCGTAGTCACTTCTTCTTCCACAATTAATTTAGCGCCTGTATAATTCCAAACTTTTGCTTTACTGGAACTGGTTTTTTTGGTGACTTTTTTTGTTGTTGCTTCTGAATCCATAGTTTCAGTGGCAATTGTAAATGGCTTGGCGGGTTCAGTTTCATCATATGTGCATCCAAGACATATATTTAGAATGTTAGCCTCTTTATCATATACTAAAGTACCTTCTTCAATACTTTTCCCATCTTCAGTTTTTTGTGCAGGGATCTTATAGGTAGCAGGTGATTGACGAAGTTGGGCTTTAATTTTTCCCATTGGCAATCCTTCAATCCAAACTAATCCTTTATTAGCTGAATCAAGCATGATGTTTATTTCAGTTGCACCCTCAATATTAGTTTGCGTAAGCTGAAAATTACCAGTTGCAGGAAATATTTTTTCCATGGTTAAAGGATCTGGCATGGGTAAAAACTTAGCCGTTAAGTCTTCTTTGGCAGTAACATAAGTATATGTTGTCTGAGTAGTATCAGTCTGAGCATGAAGCGCAAATGAACCCAATGTCAAGGCGAAGGCCAGGATGTATGCGGTTTTTTTCATAAGTTAACTTTTATGTATTGTTTAAAATTGATTTCGCCCCTTACATTTAAATACTATGCCAAAAATTGCTTTTGACAGAAAATTCTCAAATCTTTTTTCAGATTGTAATTAAACCTTATAACTTTTTAGCTGAATAAGGCCTTCTTATCTTCGTACACTTTTTATATAAGGCGGAATTAAAAATGAATAAAAACAAGTTAGCTGGCAAAGAGGATAAGGATCATATTTTTATTGATAATGAATACATAGATGTATTTGGTGCTAAAGAGCATAATCTAAAGAATCTCGATATCCGTATTCCTAAAAATAAGCTGGTAGTTATAACAGGAATAAGCGGTAGCGGTAAGTCGTCCCTGGCATTTGATACCATTTATGCTGAGGGGCAGCGACGTTATATGGAAACATTTGGCGCTTATGCCAGGCAGTTTGTGGGTGATATGGAGCGGCCTGATGTTGATAAGATTACAGGTCTTTCACCAGTGATTTCCATTGAACAAAAAACAACTAATAAAAATCCACGATCTACTGTAGGAACCATAACAGAAGTGTATGATTTTTTAAGGTTGTTGTATGCCCGAATAGGTGAGGCTTATTCTTATAATACGGGAAAGAAAATGGTTAAATGGAGCGAAGAGGAAATTGTTACAAATATTTTTTCTAAATATCCCGAATTTAAGATCACCATATTAGCGCCACTTGTGCGTGGACGTAAAGGACATTACCGGGAATTGTTCGAGGAAGTCCGGAAGAAAGGCTTTCTTAAAGTAAGGATAGATGGAGAGATAAAAGACCTGGTTCCTAAAATGCAGGTTGACCGATATAAGATACATGATATTGAACTGGTGATTGATCGATTAAAGGTTGAAGAGGCTTTTAAATTGCGCATAAGCCAAAGCGTCCAGCAGGCTTTAAAGTTGGGTAAAGATCTTTTGATGTTAGAATATGAAGCGGATAAGGGAAAAAAAACACTGAAGGGTTTATCTACCTACTCACGGCAATTAATGTGCGAAGAAACAGGAATCAGTTATGAAGAGCCATCTCCAAACGCATTTTCATTTAACTCTCCATACGGGGCTTGTCAGGCATGTAAAGGATTGGGAACAAATTTTCGTGTTAACATGAAAGCAGTAATTCCTGATAAGTCTTTAAACATTAAAGAAGGAGGAATCGAACCATTAGGGCAGGAGAGAGAAGCCCAGGTGTACAAACAAATGCAGGCTGTTGCCAAAAAAAATAAAATATCTCTTACAACCCCAATCGCAAAGTTAACATCGGCATCATTGAATATTCTACTTTATGGCAATGAAGAAGGATTGGAAACAGAAATTGACTTTGAAAATATGGCCTATGACCCGGATGGGGAGTATGAAGGAATTATTAATATGCTGAAACGATGGTTTAATAATGGATATAGTGAAAGCCTGCGCAATTGGGCCGAAGAATACATGGAATTAAAACCCTGCGAATCCTGCAAAGGTGCAAGGTTGAAAAAAGAAAGTCTATTTTTTAAAGTGGCTGATAAAAATATTGCTGAATTAAGTGAGCATAATATTGATGCGCTGGCAATTTGGTTTGGAAAAGTTGAAAAAGATTTGTCTTCCAAACAAAATATTATTGCCAGGGATATTTTAAAAGAAATCAATGAACGGTTAAGATTTTTATTGGATGTGGGATTGAATTACCTGACATTGAACCGTCCTTCTAAAACACTAAGTGGTGGAGAATCACAGCGCATAAGACTGGCCACGCAGATCGGTTCCCAATTACAGGGCATTACTTATATTTTGGATGAACCCTCTATTGGTTTACATCAACGGGACAATCAACAATTAATTAAAGCACTGAAAAATTTAAGGGATATTGGTAATAGTGTTTTAGTTGTAGAACATGATAAAGATATCATGTTAGCTGCCGATCACCTTATTGATATTGGGCCGAAAGCGGGAATTCATGGTGGCCGGATAGTAGCAGAAGGTAATCCCCAAAGCCTGTTAAAACTAAATACGCTAACATCAGGCTACCTGAATGGTAACCATAAAATCGCTATACCCAATGAAAGAAGAAAGGGAAGTGGAAATGTCATTGAAATAAAAGGCGCTACGGGAAATAATCTTAAAAATGTGAATGTAAAATTTCCTTTGGGCAAATTCATAGTGGTAACGGGGGTCAGCGGTAGTGGAAAATCTACATTAATAACAGAAACTCTTTATCCATTATTGGCAAAACATGCTTACAATTCAAATTATGCGATACTGGGTTATAAATCTGTTAATGGCCTGGAGCATTTGGATAAGGTTATTGAAATTGATCAATCTCCTATTGGCAGAACACCCCGAAGCAATCCCGCTACATACTGCGGTTTTTTTACGGATATCCGTACCCTGTTTTCGCAGGTACCCGAAGCGAAAATCAGAGGCTATACAGCCGGCCGGTTCTCATTTAATGTAAAAACAGGCCGATGTGATGTTTGTGAAGGCGGTGGTATGCGTGTTATTGAAATGAATTTTTTACCAGATGTATATGTGCATTGTGAAAAATGTAATGGCAAACGGTATAACCGGGAAACACTGGAGATCAGGTACAAGGGAAAATCTATTTCAGATGTATTGAATATGACGGTTGAAGAGGCCGTCGAATTTTTTCAGCAGGTTCCATTTATATACCGGAAAATAAAAGTTCTGGAAGAAGTCGGTCTAGGATATATTACGTTGGGTCAGTCAGCCGTAACACTGAGTGGCGGAGAAGCCCAGCGGGTGAAGCTGGCTACGGAGTTAGGTAAACGAGATACTGGTAAAACTTTTTATATTTTGGATGAACCTACTACCGGGCTTCACTTTGAAGATATTCAGCACTTATTGGATGTGTTGAACAAACTGGTTGATCGGGGAAATACGGTACTGGTTATTGAGCACCAGATGGATGTTATAAAAGTTGCCGATCATATTATAGATCTGGGCCCTGAAGGAGGAGAGGGAGGTGGACGAATTCTGTATGAAGGCACTCCGGAAAACATGCTGAATGTGAATCAAAGCCACACCGCAAAATTTCTTAAAGATGAACTTAGATAAATATTAATCGAAGAATTATTTTAAAAAAACCCCGCGAACGAGGTTTTTTTTATTTAATTATTTATCAATAATTATTAATGCGGAAATTATCTGAACCGTAATTTAGTCCAAACATGGGTTGAAGAATGGCTGAAAGTATCATTCCGATAACTATATAAACAGCTATCAGAACAATTAGCGTAACTACAAAATAACCTATATGCTTATCCGCCGGAGTATTTTTTAATTTTGGCATGCCCAGGTATAATATATACAATCCATACAGGCTAAGAATGGTTCCTAAAAAAGCGATCACTGGTAATATTTGAAACAATCCACCTATCCATCCCGCTGTATATGAATAAGCAACTAATTGAAATGAGCGACCAAAATTTTTTTCTGAACTAAATGAAGGTGCCAGAGCGTCAACTACAAAGGCGGTTATAAAAACGGCAGATAAAGAAACTATAAAAGATACCAGTGCCTGGTATAATCCCCATTCAATTCCACCAATTCTGTAACCTAACATGTTGAAACCTATGAGGCCATACCCGATGAAAGCTGCCAGCGCAGCAGCACCGGCAAGTGGTATTACATAGCCGGTAAAGATTTTATTGACATCTGGCTCTTCCGCAGCAATAACGTCCCACTCTTTTGCAGGACTTATAAGAATGTTTTTAACTCTTTCGATTAAGTTCATTGCAGTTAGGTTTAGATATCTAAATGTAATGAAATCTATTAAAAGTAATTACACCACATTTTCTTTCAGGAAATACATAAAAGGAGTAAAATTCGCAATAATAAAACAGGAAGTCATTGAAAGAATCTTATTGAAAAATTATTGCAAGGGGTATGCATGTTTCTCACGGATTTTAGATTAAGTCAATCTTCCTGTTTTATTGCGGTGTGGTTTAAGGGTTTATAAAAGGAACGGAATAAAATAAAATCCAATAAGGGTGGCAGAGGAAATTTAATAAAATGGGATAAAAGGGGGTACCAATAGAGAACGGATTAGGTTTATTCAACCAGGGTATTAGATTTTATTAAGTTCTCTGCCGCTTATTGGATTTAAGATTTTTATGGGTTTAATTTATTGAACAATAATTTTTCCTCTTTCAATGCTTTCGTCTTTTTCAAATACGTCATACAGGTAAACACCTTTTCTTAATCCTGTGACTTTCTTCACTTGCCAGGCAGCCAATCGTAAATTCTCTATCATTACGCCATCCATATCAAATACATAAAAGTGGACTTCTTTTGCCCCCGGGTTCATGTTTTTAACCCGGATATTTCCACTTGAAGGATTTGGGTCTATGGTTATTACATTGTAATTATTTTGCTGATTTAGTTTTGTAATCTGAAGGGTATCATGAATTATAAAATGTCTTTTAGCATATAATCCGGATGATTGTGCGCTGGCATTTATAGTTACAAATGCTGTTGCTGACAGAATCAGTATGTGTGTAAATAACTTAAGCATGTACGTTATAATTAATAAAACTTTGGACATTTCATTTGACGTGCAGCCCGTCCGTTCGGTGAATTGTTTCCATTCAACCTCCAGCCAAAGCGCAGGATAGTAGAAAAGAAAGCATCATTTTCAGTAGGATCACCTCTTTGTTCCCCTACGGCTGCTCTTGTTTGGGGGTTGATTATATCGCCCCTGTAATGTAATTGATAGGCCATAGTAACCTGCTCGGGAGTTAAATAATTGCTGAAATGTATTGGATCAATATAACTGGTACTTACATCATCCATGTAATCAGTAAAAGTTTTACGATGTAATACTTCGAAACCAACATACATGTTTTCTTTAATGAAATATTTTGCACCAAAACCCATAGGTATTTCAAGTTGGGTCAGGCTGTATTCTTTCTTTTGGGGATATTCAGCCATTCCTTGTCCTTCCAGGCGAAGTGGTTTTAGTTCAACTAACTCATTATATCCGTTCGGATTGCGGTAATTTGCCTTTGGATTATGACGAAAAGCACCAATACCTATTACTCCATAAGGTCTTAATTTACCTTGTAGTCCATCATACTTTTCAAAAAATACGGTTGGATAGAATTCTGCTGCCAGGTAGGCTTCTGTAACATCACTTTGAAAAGCAAGGTTCCTGTTTTTGCGGTGTCTTTCTGCTCCTCCCTTATTATTAATTATGCTATCATAACCTTCCAGTTTGGTATGATTGAGTGCAAGCCTGAAGCCCAGCCACTCGGTGGGATAAATATTTATATAAGCTCCTTTTGATAACTTGGTAAGTGGGAGATTAACATCTTTAATAAAAGTTCTTCCTTCGCCGGTAGTTCCTCCGAGGTCACCCAAAAAGAAAGCAGGGCCGAGGCCTATGCCTATCTCAATTTTACCGTTACCGGTAGTAATAGATTGGGAAAATGACTGGTTGAATGTAAAGGTAAAAAGGAAAACAAATACGCTTGCGCGTAAAATAGGTACAGTTGTTTTCATCGAATCAGATTTTTGGTTTTCTACTATTGGATTTATCAGGGGCTAAAGTAGAAAATAGGAAAAGAAGATGCAAGCCCGGTATGTAACTTTTTTATTGTGCAGGGTAACGCATAAATTTTTACTTAGGAATGTTACGCATCCTTATGCGTAATCCTGGTCATTTCAATATGATCAATTCCATCTTCAGGGTATACTTCGCTGCTTTGTAAAAATCCAAGTGATTCGTAAAATTTTTTGAGATATAATTGGGCGCCAATTTTTATATCCGCCTGGCTATATAATTCATGAATTTTGCTAATAGAAAACTTCATTAATTCATGACCTGTTCCCTTGCCTCTTTCTTGCTGAGCGGTTACAACACGGCCAATGGAAGGTTCTTTGTAAGACTGTCCCGGCGGGACTATCCGGGTATAAGCTACCAGTTTTTTTTCCCGCCACCCCATCAAGTGCACAGATGATTGATCTTTATCGTCTGCATCCTGGAAAACACAATTCTGTTCCACAACAAAAACTTCATTTCTTAATTGTAAAATAGCATATAATTCTTCCGGTGATAACTCAATGAATTTTTTAAACACCCAACGGATCATTCGGTAATTATTTTATGTTGAGACTAATGTTGAATCTTTTATAAGAATTATTATGGGGGAAAATTAAATCGTAGATTTCCTGATAAAAAATTTTCATTTAAATAGTTGCATAATTTTAAAGTTGCATTTATCAGGCATTTTCTTCTTTTAAAATTTAATACTTGTATTTGTCTTTCCAAAGATTACGAAAATGTTTCCTGAACTCTTCTTCTCTTGTATTTTTACCCGGATTATAAAATGTAGTGCCTGATAATCCATCAGGCAAATATTCTTGTGGTGAAAAATTATTTTCAAAGCTATGTGCATATTGATAACCTTTCCCATAATCCATCTTTTTCATCAGGCTGGTTGGCGCATTCCGGATATGCAGCGGAACGGGCAGATCACCTTTTTTGCGAACCGCCGCCAGTGCCATTTCAATGGCTTCATACGATGCATTACTTTTTGGTGAAGAGGCCAGGTAAATTGTGCATTGCGAAAGAATGATACGGGATTCAGGGTAACCGATCTTATTCACTGCATCAAATGTGGCATTAGCCATGATCAGCGCCGTGGGATTGGCATTGCCTATGTCTTCACTAGCCAGGATCACCAGCCTGCGGGCAATAAACTTTACATCTTCGCCTCCTTCAATCATTCTCGCCAGCCAGTAAACAGCGCCATTCGGGTCACTGCCGCGGATTGATTTGATAAAAGCAGAAATGATATCATAGTGCTGTTCACCTGTTTTATCATACAGGGCAATTCGTTGCTGGGCCATTTCCATAACAAGGTCATTTGTTATGATCAAAGCCAGAGCCCCGGCCCCATCCCGACCTTCCCTCTTGGAGACGGCAATCGACACACCAGCCCCTTCTTTCGACGAGTTTTCCTTTACTTGAGTGTTCTTAATTGAAGTATTATCAGCAAGCGGGCCTTGAGTGTTTGCTAATCCTCCCCTCTGGGGGGAGTTAGAAGGGGCCGCATCTGTAACCAGCTCCAGCAGATTCAGCAGCTTACGGGCATCTCCACCCGAAATATTTAGCAGTGCCTCCGTTTCCTTTAATTCGATATTTAACGACTTCAGTTTAGGATCGCTTTCAATAGCATGTTGCAATAGTTTTTCCAGGTCTTCTTTGGCCAAAGACCTTAATACATATACCTGGCAACGACTCAATAAGGCGGAATTAACCTCAAAAGATGGATTTTCAGTTGTGGCACCAATCAATGTAATGATGCCTTTTTCCACTGCCCCTAATAAAGCATCCTGTTGTCCTTTATTGAATCGATGAATTTCATCTATAAAAAGAATAGTTCCAGGTTGCTGTTTTGCTTTTTCAATAGCATCCCGCACATCTTTCACGCCGGCACTGATTGCACTTAAAGTAATGAAGGGTACCTGCAAAGTATTGGCAATAATATTGGCGATGGTTGTTTTGCCTGTACCGGGCGGTCCCCATAATATCATTGATGGAATCTTACCATTTTCAATGGCTATTCTTAGAATGCTTCCTTTGCCGGTGAGGTGATGCTGGCCCGCCAGTTCATCAAGCGTTTGAGGTCTGATCCTTTCTGCTAATGGTATGTTTTTCATTCATACAAAGCTACCGGATACAAATAATTTACCTTTGGTTTATTCCTGGCTAAAAGTTTATCAGGGCATATAAGCTTTTAAAAATGCTTCAATCTTTTCAAAAGAATCGGTGAGGTTTGCGCCGGTCCAGCCGTGGCCTTCCATTGAATAAAATACATATTGATGTTGCACACCTGCTTGTTGCAGGGCATTCTTCAATAAAACAGATTGTGAAGCATCAACAACCACGTCCAGGCCACCTTGAAGGATTAAAGTAGGTGGCGCTTGAGCTGTTATAAAATTTACCGGACTGGCTTGTTCATAAACTTCGGCCCTTGTAGAAGGCGTGCCTCCTGTTATAGATTCAAGTAATGGCTTGATAAGAGGATTGGGTGATATATTATATAATGCAATTAAATCGGTGGGACCAAAAAAATCCACGACTGCTTTTATTTTTACAGGCGATTCATATTTGTAAGCATGCAGCAAGGCAAGATGTCCCCCGGCACTGGCGCCAAGCAACGCAAAATTTTTAGAAACAGCGTATTCACCTGTTTTACCATTAATAAATTCAATGGCTTGTTTAACATCCATTTCCTGGGCAGGGAATGGATTCAGATTATTTATTGCAAGCCTGTAATTGATATTAAAAATGGCATAACCGGGCAATCGTTGTTTGAGTGTTGTAATATAACCGGCAAAATCACTTTTATCTCCTTCAAGCCATGCACCACCGTGTATTAATATAATTACATTGGTTGATGATGCAGACCGGTTTGCCGGCAGGTAGATGTCCATGTTTTGCCTTGCATCCGTGCCGTAAGAAATATTGGTTAAGGTTTGTTCCTTAGCCGGTGTTGTTTCCGTATCCGATTCTTCACGCTGGCAGGATGTGAAGAAAATGATACTTGATAATGCGATCATTAAAATTTTCATACAGGATTTATACAATTGAGTATTCTTTAAAAATATAAAAAAACCCGCCGAAGCGGGTTCATCTTTGCTCATTTATTGAAGATTTAACTTAATCTGCAATTCTTTTAATTGGGTTTCATCAATGGATGATGGTGCATCCAGCATAACATCGCGGCCGCTGTTATTTTTAGGAAATGCAATAAAATCGCGAATGCCTTCACTGCCACCTAAGATGGCGCAAAGCCTGTCGAAGCCAAAAGCAATTCCACCATGCGGCGGAGCGCCATATTCAAAAGCTCCTAAAAGAAAACCGAATTTATGTTGCTGTTCTTCTTTTGACATACCCAGGGCAGCAAACATTTTTTCCTGCAGGTCGCGTTGAAAAATACGTATAGAGCCACCACCTATTTCATTTCCATTTAAAACCATGTCGTAGGCATTGGCTTTAATATTAGCATAAGGATGTTTCAGGTATTCCGCGGCATTTGCAATTTGTGGATCATGATTGATCATGGTTTCAATATCCGATGGCTTGGGAGAGGTGAAGGGGTGATGACGGGCCACCCAGCGATTGCCTTCTTCATCGTATTCAAATAAAGGGAAGTCCAACACCCAAAGTAATTTGAATTCATTTTCCTTTCTTAAGCCGAGTTTCTTCCCCATTTCCAGTCTTAAATCACTCATCGCTTTGCGGGTTCTTTCTTCCGCCCCGGCCAGGATTAAAACAAGATCACCTTTTTCAGCGCCGGCTGCATCGGCAATGGATTTTATTATTTCAGGATTGTAAAATTTATCTACGGTGCTCTTGTAGGTGCCATCCGCATTGCATTTTATAAATACCAACCCCTTCATGCCAATCTGTGGGCGTTTAACCCATTCCGTTAGTTCGTCGGTTTGTTTGCGGCTGTATTCACTGCAACCGGGAACGGCAATAGCTAAAATGGTTTCAGCCCCCCCACCCCCCAAAGCGGGGATTGAAAACATATCCTCTTTAAATGCAGATTCCTTGTTAAGAAATGCATGAGCAGGAAATTTCAGGTTGGCCAATTTCATCCCAAAGCGTATATCCGGTTTGTCGATGCCATAGGTCCACATGGCATCTTCCCAACTCATTCTTTCTACCGGTTCTGTATAGTCGATGTTCCTGACTTCTTTAAATATCGATTTGATCATGCCTTCGAACATTTCCAGGATATCATCCTGCTGAATAAAAGCCATTTCACAATCTATCTGGGTAAATTCAGGCTGGCGGTCTGCCCGCAGATCCTCATCGCGGAAACATTTTACAACCTGGTAATAGCGATCGTAACCGCTTACCATCAACAATTGTTTAAAGGTTTGGGGCGATTGGGGCAAAGCATAAAACTCACCGGGATTCATGCGGGAAGGAACTACAAAATCACGGGCACCCTCTGGTGTTGATTTGATTAAAAAAGGTGTTTCAATATCTATGAATTGCTTTTGATGCAGGTAATTACGTGCTGCCCGATTCACTGCATAACGCAGTTCCATATTTTTTTTGAGTGTATTGCGCCGCAGATCCAGGTAGCGGTATTTCATACGCAGGTCGTCGCCACCATCGGTATCATCCTGGATGGTAAATGGAGGCACGGCGGATTTATTGAGGATGGTAAAATTTTGAACAGCGATCTCAATATCTCCGGTGGGCATATTGGGGTTTTTATTACTGCGTTCGCTGACCATACCGGTTGCCTGGATCACAAATTCTCTTCCCAACGGGTTTTGATCCAGGAGGATATTTAATTCCTCACCTATTAATAATTGTGTGATGCCATAACGATCCCGAAGATCAACGAAAGTGATTGCACCAAATTTCCTGACTGTCTGGACCCAGCCGGCCAATGTTACGGTTTGTTGAATATGGGTGCTTCTTAATTCACCACAGGTATGCGTACGATACATAGAATGCTTTACTCCCCGTTTGGAAAGTATAATTTTTTTATAAAGATGAATAGTATTGTTTATGCTGAAGAGTGCGACGCAACCGGGGCTGAAACCAGTTCCGAAGCTGGGTACATAAAAAAAACTGCTTCAGCAGGGCGCAAAGATAAAGAACAATATGCCCTGCGTTGCTTTTTGAGGAATATTGGTTAAATTTAACTACAGAACGATACCTTATGCGTACGGGGATAAAAAAACGAATAAAAAAAGCAGTGAAGCAAAGCCTGGTAGCTTCATCCCCCATATCACATGACCACATTCTGACCACCGATATTATTCGTAATTATTCACTGATTATCGGTAGCCGCATCAGTTATTTTAACCAGTTATCTCCGGTGCAAAAACTTCGTTTCATTAAACGGGTGCAGGTTTTCATGGCTTCCAAGCGGTTTCATTTCAAAGGCCTTGCGGAGCATTTTGAGATACCAGTACTGATCAGCGCATCCGCGGTACAATTAACGTTTGGCTTGCAGGATTATAAACTGCAACAGTTTGCCGATATTCATGTACTGGGTGATGCTTATAAAATAGATGAAGAGGATGAGTATTTTGTGGGACATGTGGAGCCTGGTTCTATTTATTTATCCTGGCAACATTTTTTATATGGATATGCCATAGCAGATGATAATATCAATGTAGGCTTGCACGAGATGGCCCATGCGCTTTTATACAATAATTTTTATGCGTATTATGGGACGGATACCAAGTACAGGTTGAATTACGAGCTTTTTTCAGTGACTACCGGCCCATTAATTGCAGAAGTAATAACAAAACGCAAAAGTTACCTGCGGGGATATGCATTCCGCAATATCCAGGAGTTTTGGGCCGTTAGTATTGAGGCGTTTTTTGAAAATCCGAAAGAATTAAAATATTACCTGCCAGACCTGTACCGTGCATTATGCAATGTGCTGAACCAGGATCCGGCAACTAAAAATAAAATTATAACGAACACTTATCCATGACGTACTCAGCATTAATCCGTAAGATCAAGAGCACCCTATTATTTTTGAAACAAAAACTAGCCGAAAAAATTCTCAAAAAACCGATCGTGAGAGAATTCCATTAAACCGGTTAATATCAGCTTCAGGATTCAGGATGGCTCTATGCAACATATGTTGTGTAAACTGGCTGGCAAAATAAGGTGCCAGTGAACAACCCTTTGTGCCCATTCCATTTAATATACCTGCACTTTTATATTTTGGGTGAAGTCCCACAAAAGGTCTTCTTTCCAGTGTTGCAGGCCTGATGGAAGATTTATGTTCAATGATAGTGTAAGGTATCTTCAGCCAGTGCTTTAGTAATTCATTTGTTTTTTTATAAAAGCTTTCTGATGGATTTAAGTCAGTAAAACTCCATTCATAACTGGAACCTATCCAGAATAAATCTTCGTTCAGTTGTGCCAGTGTCATTCCTTTTTTATAAATATTTTTTTGGGGTAAACCAGGAATTTCAACTAATAATGCCTCTCCTTTATTGGGCGCAAAGGGAAGTAAGCTGAAAAGCGGGTTTTGGTAAAAGCTGTTAATGCCATCACAGAAAATTATTTTTTCTGCATGGATACCTTTGTATGAAATGGCAGTACCTGTTTTTAATTGGGCGATGTCAAAAATTTCGTGCCGGTATTGATTATGGGCGATCAATTTTTTTCTCCAGACAGGTAATATTTCCTGCAGGTTTACCATGTACACCGGGTCAATTTCTCCAAAAGTGAAATCATAATTGAAATAGGGCAGGAACTGATCTCCACCGTCTTTTTTTAAATAATGATTATCCTGTTGAAGTCGCTGTTCAAAAGCAAGCATCATTTGCGGAGTAGTGAAAAAATCAATCAGGTTTTTTTGAGTGATGGCTTCCAGTTGCAACTCGTTACCCAATTGCCGATAAGCATTCCATGCAAAGGGTAAAATTTCACCGATCATCCAGGTATCAACTATTCTGCGACCAGTTACCGGGTTGATGATGCCTGCCGCAACTCTTGATGCGCTGTCGGGTAATTGGTTATCCATAACCAAAAATGACCTGTTTTCTTTCTGCAGGTAATAGGATAAAAATGTTCCGGAAATGCCCTGGCCAATAATCAGAAATTCAACTTGCATAGATCAAAATTACGTGGATTAGTACACCATTTTGAGAATGGGTTTGGTGTTTAGCGTTTAGTTGTTAAACATTTAGTGTTTAGTTGATTTGTCATTGAATGCTTATTTAACTACAGCGAACACAGAGAAGCACGGCGATCACAGCGATGTGATCGCTGTGAAAGCAAAATAGGTGCCGTTACAATTATAGAACGCAGTGCCCGTGGTTAAAAATGTATAAGAAAAAAAACATCAGATCATTTGAAATCGAAATCTAAACGAATAAACGGTAAACTTTAAATCCTAACTTACAAAACAGCTAAACATCTCAGCGACTCCCCGTATCAGGGCCCCGTAGCCCTTCACCACTTTGCACAAAAGCCGATCGGAGTACCACCCGGCAATGGGCTGTATATCATTGCCGGGGGCACTTTTT
>MWWA01000046.1_pt1 | contig 41377 bp, 42 predicted proteins | sample 1047341 | NCBI WGS metagenome assembly MWWA01 (sample SAMN06349978, study PRJNA376086) | soil metagenome | isolation source: MS5-1 sample Antarctic (ecotone) soil | place: Antarctica | collected 2015-01-13
CTTGATATGGTCAATCTGAGGGAAAAAGCAAAAAGCCAGTTTAAAAATCTGAGTGGTGGACAAAAGCAACGCTTTTCTATTGCGACTACTTTGATCAATAAACCCCGCATTATTTTCTTAGATGAACCCACTACCGGGCTTGATCCGCAGGCCAGACGCAACCTTTGGGATTTGATTAAAAATATCAGGGCTAATGGAACAACAGTTATCATCACAACGCACTACATGGATGAAGCTGAACAGCTATGTGACCGGGTTGCGATAATGGATGAAGGAAAAATTATAGCTCTTGATTCGCCGGACAAATTGATAGATGATCTTGTATTCTCTGGTTTTGAAAGACCGAAGCAGACCAAAGCGGCAAACCTGGAAGATGTGTTTATTCATCTTACCGGAAAAGAATTTAGAGAAGATTAAAATATATTTGCGCCAATCTTTTAAAAATACAAACCATGAAACTATCCGCCCTGATCATTTTAACATTTGTAGCCTTATCGTGTAGCGGTCCAAAAATGTCAACTTCAGCTCTGCCTGAAGCGTCGGCTGCGCCCACGGTTCCGGCAAGGCTTCTGCTGAACAACGAAACAGATAGCCTGAGCTATGCAATGGGTGTGCAGACTGCTACTTATTATAAAAGCCAGGGTGTAGATAGTTTAAATGCGGATATCGTTCGCCAGGCTTACTTAGATGTTTTTAAGGATGATAGTTTATTAATATCAGCAGAATTATGTAATATGACCATACAACAAAAACTACAACAATACATGCAAGAAAAATCAATGAAGGCCAAAGAAAGCGGGATAACATTCCTGGAAGAAAATAAGAAGCGCCCTGGGGTAATTACCCTGCCGAGCGGACTACAATATGAAGTGCTTAAAGAAGGAACCGGACCTGTTCCCAAAGCCTCAGATACAGTGAAGGCACATTATGCCGGTTCTTTAATAGATGGCACCGAGTTTGACAATTCCTATAAGAGGGGTGAACCTCTGACGATTCCTGTCTCCGGCGTGATACAAGGGTGGGTAGAAGCTTTGCAACTGATGCCTGTGGGAAGCAAATGGAAGCTTTTTATTCCCTCAGATCTTGGGTATGGTGAAAGGGGCGCAGGTGGTGCAATACCGGGTGGCGCAGCACTGATATTCGATATTGAATTATTGGGTATAGAAAACAAATAAATTTTTTAGGATGGATGAAGAATTGGAGGATCTCCAATACCCGATTGGGCGCGAAGAAGGAGACAGGTATGCTGAAAAAGAGTATGATGAAGAGCTGAAAAAAGAGCTTTTTAACCACATTAAATATCTTCCTGCGCAGATAGAATACAGCATCCAAAACCTGGATGCGCATCAGTTAAATACACAATACCGGCCTGGCGGATGGAGCGTCAGCCAATTAGTACACCATATGGCGGATAGTCATATTAATGCATATGTTCGGTTCCGCCTCGGTCTTACTGAGAACAACCCTGTAATTAAACCTTACGACCAGGATGCCTGGGCGACACTGCAAGATGTTGCAACTACCCCGGGAAACATTTCGATCACCTTATTGCATAGCCTGCATACCAGGTGGTACAATCTCATGATTTCTTTGACAGAACAGGATTGGAAGAAAACAATATTTCATCCTGAAAGAAAAGCTACGCTGACCTTGTGGGATATGCTGAAAAGCTATTCATGGCATTGCCGTCACCATCTCGCACATATCACCAACCTGAAAGAAAGAATGGGATGGAAATAATGCCGAAATCAAATTCAATCAATCTAATTCCTAAAGCATGAAATGGAAAGTGTTGTCATCAGAATATATTTGCCGCCACCCATTTTTTACTGCAAGAAAAGACAAGTGCGAAAAACCAGATGGTAAAACCGTAGATGCCTACTATGTTGTTGAATTGCCTGAAACTGCCTGTGCTTTACCAATTACCGAAGAGGGAGTCGTGGTTTTAATCAAGCAATATCGCCATCCGGTTGGGGAAGTGATATTGGAATTACCAGGAGGATTTATAGATGGTAACGAAACTGCTGAAGTAGCTATGCGACGGGAATTAATGGAAGAAACTGGCTATCATTTTCCTGATATTAAGAAGGTGGGAAATATTGCCGCTAATCCCGGTGTGCTAAGTAATTATACTGGTTTATTTCTGGCCCGTGGAGGGAAAATAACAGGTGTTCAAAACCTGGATCATAATGAAGAAATAGAGGTAGTGACAATGCCTTTCGATCAGCTAAAGGAACTGTTTTTGCAAAATAAAATACCCCAGGCCTTGCATGCAGCCTGCATTTTTTATGCGCTTAGAGAGATGGGGGAATTGTAGTTTTTATTATCTCTTTCACATTATTTACCCCGGACATTTTTTTTACACATTTTGATTAACCCGGCGCTAAAGAACTTTATTATCGCCTGTTAGGTGTTTTGTTATCAGCGTTTCAACCTCACCGATTACAAAAACACTTCCGCATACAAGTATCAGATCATTTACTCCTGCCTGTAATTTCGAAGCGTAAATAGCTTTATTCACGTCAGGAAAAATTTCGCCGGTCAGGCCATATTTCATTGCGAGTTCCTTTAGATCTTTCTCTGGTAACGCTCTGGGTATTTGTGCCCTCGTAAAATAATAAATGGCATCCAATGGAAGTAAGGCAAGCACATTTTCAATCCTTTTATCTTTTACCAGGCCAATAATAATATGCAATTGTTGATAGGGGATTAATTTCACTTGCTCCAGTAGCTCGGCGAATCCATCTTTGTTATGTGCAACATCCAGTACGACCATAGGAGAGGTTTCAATTACTTCCCAGCGTCCGAATAAGCCTGTTAGGGTTTTTACTTTGCTTAAAGCATTCGAAATTATCTCTTCCTCAACAGGAAATTGTTTTTGCAATGTTTGAATCGCTGCTAAAGCTGTTCTAACATTCTTTTGTTGATAATGGCCATTCAAATCAAGAGAATACTCTGATGTTTGTTTTGTCATTTTGTTTTTTGCTGCCACAACCAGTTGATCAATTTGGGAGCTTACTAATTTGACTTCAAAGAGATCCTTACTAGAAAATAATCCGGAATTTGTTTCCTGGCTTTTTTGAAAAAAAACCGGTTTGGTTATTTCATTCGATTCGCCTACTAATACGGGTATGTTTTGTTTTATGATCCCTGCTTTTTCAAAGGCAATTTGTTCCAGGGAATCTCCCAGGATATCCATATGGTCGTAGCCAATATTTGTAATTATTGAAAGTTGAGGGGTAATGATATTGGTGCTATCCAATCTGCCACCTAAACCAGTTTCGATGATTGCAATATCAGTGTTTGCATCAGCGAAAAAGTCCAGGGCCATGGCAAAGGTCAGCTCGAAAAAAGACGGATTGATCTGCTCAGAAAATTCTCTGATCTCTTCAACAAAATTGATGACGAACGACTCAGAAATCATCTCACCATTTACTTTTATTCTTTCCCTGAAATCCCAGAGGTGTGGAGATGTGTAAAGCCCTGTTTTATATCCGGCTTGCTGGTAAATAGCGGCAAGCATGTGGCTGGTAGATCCTTTTCCATTTGTGCCGGCTATGTGAACGCATTTTAATTTCCTTTCCGGGTTACCGAGAAATTTACATAGTGCAATGGTGTTTTTCAGATCGGCTTTATAGGCTCTTCTGCCAACCTTACTGTAAAGAGGGAGTTTATTGTAGAGATAATGAAGAGTTTGCTGGTAGGTCATTTAAAACTATCTGAAATGCAAAATACATTGGAATGGAGATTGAAATGCACGAATTTTTTTATTACACGGTTTGGTGCGGATTACACGGATTACTTAAATTTTAGATTTCAAAATCAGAGACATTAATCCTCTACTATCAGGGTAATCAGTAAATCAGGTCAATCATAGTTCAGACTTTTCTTTTAATCTCAGCTTTTTAAAACGAAATTGAAGAGAATAGTACCGCTCTCAATATCATTCTGGTTGGCGGGAAATTTTAGTTGCTTTGCTTTTTGAATGGCAATACTCCGGAGATTACTGTTTGAAGTGGTAGTGCCACGGGCAATGGAAGCGTCGGTTACCCTTCCTGACGCATCCACTTTTATGTCAACATAGACTTTTGCATTTTCATTAAAATCATCTTGCATGGAAGGGAAAGAAATGGGACGGCGGCCCGCAAGACCACGAACAACGCTTACACCGCTCCTGCCACCGGGTGAATTTCCATAACTGTCAGGCTTACCAGTAGGCGTACCTGCATCACCGTTTCCGGGCTTATAACCCTGATTTCTAAAACCATTATCTTCTGTAGCACCATTACCTCCATTACCTGTTCCGCCTTTATATAGTGGTACTTTGGGCTTAGGGGGAGAAGGATTTGGATTGGTGACCGTTGATGGATTAACGGCTCGGGTATTCTTCACTGTAGATTCTTTATTTTCTTCCTTACCGTTGTCGTTTTTATTTTCTTTTTTAAAGACTGCGGCAGCTTCTTCATTGTTATCATCAGCCTGAATGCTTTTCGAGGGAACATCGTTTGCTCTGGCCGCAGATTGATTACTACTGATACTCTGTGTTTCAGGTGCCGGATCACCTTTAACCAATGGTTGTACATCGCCAAGTCCTTCTGCATCATTGCCAAGATTTACTTCAATCAGATCATCAGCCTGGGCTACCGGAGGGATTAACATTGGCCAGGTATAAAGAAAAGCAATCAAGAGAAAGATGCTGCAAAGTATAGATGTGTAAAGCAAAGCTTTGCGGTTTTTAGCACCTTCAAATGAATGATCAATTGCGGCGTGTTCCATTCAACGTATTTTGTTTATGCTCAAATTTATATAATAATAAAAAGATGAAGGATTGGCGACTGTTAAAAGAATGACTTACGAACGTTTTCCAAAGAAAAGACTGCCAATCCTGACCATATTGCCGCCTTCCTCAATCGCTATTTTGTAATCTGCACTCATACCCATACTTAACACCGGTTTCTTTTCTTCAGATGTGAACAAGGGCTTATATTTCTTGAATAATGAATCAAGAAATTGAAACTCCTGCCTGATCTTAAGTTGGTCATCTGTAAAAGATGCAATTCCCATCAGCCCTGCCACTCCCACATTTTGTAAATCTTTAAGATTTTCCATCACATGCTGAAGTTCCGTTGCATCCAATCCAAATTTCGATTCTTCCACTGCAATGTGGACCTGTAGCAGGCAATCAATCTTCCGGTTTTGTTTTTTTGATTGTTTATTTATTTCTTTCAAAAGTTTAAGACTATCAGCACTTTGTACCAGGTGAACAAAAGGAGCAATTTGTTTCACTTTGTTTGTCTGCAAGTGGCCGATAAAATGCCACCGGATATCTTTAGGCAAGGCTTGTGCTTTGGCCACCATTTCCTGCACATAATTTTCTCCAAAATCACGCTGGCCCAGGTTATACAGTTCGAGAATCTCTTCTTCCGATTTTGTTTTAGACACGGCAACTACTGAGACATTCTTTTTTCCAAGCTCTGACGTTATCCTTACAAACGCTTCTGTATTCACTGCCATGCTGATGGAAATTGTTATTTCAAAATACTTCTGCTGATCACGATACGCTGTACCTCGCTTGTGCCCTCGTAGATCTGGGTGATTTTTGCGTCCCGCATCATCCTCTCTACATGGTACTCCTTTACATAGCCATACCCGCCATGAATTTGCACAGCTTCAGTTGTAACCCACATGGCTGTTTCGCTGGCATAGACTTTTGCCATAGCGGCACTTTCGGTGTAATCCAGACCCCGGTCTTTTTCCCAGGCTGCCCGGAAACATAAAAGGCGCGAAGCTTCTATACGTGTCGCCATGTCTGCGAGCTTGAACTGTATGATCTGGTGATCTTTGATTTCTTTGCCAAAGGCTTTTCTTTCTTTAGAGTAAGCCAGTGATCTTTCGTATGCTCCTGAGGCAAGTCCCAGCGCCTGCGAAGCAATACCAATCCTACCGCCCGAGAGCGTCATCATGGCGAACTTGAATCCGAACCCATCTTTTCCAATCCGGTTCTCTTTCGGAACTTTTGCATCAGTAAATGAAATGCTGTGTGTATCGCTACCCCGGATTCCGAGCTTATTTTCTTTTGTACCAACGGTGATGCCGGGAGTTTCTTTTTCAACGATAAAAACATCTATCCCCCAGCTTCTCTTGCTTACATCCGTCTGCGCAAAAACAAGATAACAGGAGGCGGAATTGCCATTGGTGATCCAGTTCTTTACACCGTTCAACAGATAATGATCATCTTTTTCTTCGGCAGTGGTGCGTTGCGAAGTCGCGTCACTACCAGCTTCGGGCTCGCTAAGTAAAAACGCACCTATATAGAGTTCTCCGTCTTTTTTCCCTTGCGCTAATGGAGTCAGATATTTCTTCTTTTGCTCTTCCGAACCGAAGGCCTCGATGCCAAAGCATACCAGGCTATTGTTGACACTCATGCACACGCTGGTACTGGCATCCACCTTACTAATTTCTTCCATTGCCAACACGTAACTGATGGCATCAAGTCCCGAACCGCCATAATCCGGGCTGATCATCATGCCCATAAATCCAAGATCAGCCAGCTTCATTACCTGCTCACGGGGAAATTTCTGCAGCTCGTCTCTTTCGATCACGCCCGGCAGACACTCGGTTATTGCGAAGTCCCTTGCGGCCTGGCGTATCATCTCCTGTTCTTCAGTGAGTTTAAATTCCATGGTTCTTGTTTCGGGGCAAAAGTAAACGAAAATAGATTGGGGGGGCAGTGATGAGGTGATGAGGTGATGAGTGATGAGTGATGAGTGATGAGTGATGAGTGATGAACGGGATGGGGGATGAGTGATGAGTGATCAGTGATGAGTCAGGTAACTGCCAAACCGATAAATGATAAACTGATAAACTGATAACCAATACCTGATACCTGATAAAACTGATACCTGATACCTGATAAACTGATAACTGATAAACTGATAACTGAAAAACTTTAACCAACCACCCTTACCTTTGCGCACTTTATGAAATACAAGAATGAAATTAATAAACGCAGAACCTTTGCGATCATCTCCCACCCGGATGCAGGTAAAACGACCCTCACGGAGAAATTTCTCCTGTTCGGCGGCGCCATCCAAACTGCCGGAGCTGTGAAGAGCAATAAGATCAAGAAACATGCAACGAGTGATTTTATGGAGATTGAAAGGCAACGGGGAATTTCTGTGGCTACCAGTGTTATGAGTTTCGAATATAGGAATACCCTCATCAACCTGTTGGATACACCCGGCCACAAAGACTTTGCTGAGGATACCTATCGCACATTAACAGCAGTGGATAGCGTTGTATTGGTTATTGACTGCGTAAAAGGGGTGGAGGAGCAGACCAAAAGATTGATGGAAGTTTGCCGTATGCGTGATACACCGGTAATTGTTTTTGTAAATAAAATGGATCGTGATGGTAAAAATCCATTTGACCTGCTGGATGAAATAGAGAGGGAATTAAATATCGGTCTTCATCCTTTAACGTGGCCAATTGAAATGGGCCGCGATTTTAAAGGAGTATATAATCTATATGATAAGTCCTTGCTCCTTTTCAATCCAAATCAAAAAGCCACTGAAGAAGATTATCTGCCGCTCGAAAACCTGGATGATCCAATTTTTGATAAGAGAGTTGGAAAAAAAGATGCTGACCAACTGAGGGAAGATGTTGAACTTTTAGATGGCGTTTACGGAAATTTTGATAAAGAGCCATATTTGAATGGGAAAATAGCTCCTGTATTTTTTGGCAGCGCTATCAACAATTTTGGTGTAAAAGAACTGCTTGAAGTGTTCATCGAAATAGCGCCGGTACCTCAGCACCGCCCGGTGACAACCAGGCTGGTAGAGCCCGATGAAGATAAATTCAGTGGATTTGTGTTTAAGATACATGCAAATCTTGATCCCCGCCATCGCGACCGGATCGCTTTCCTGAGAGTATGCGCCGGTAAATTTGAGCGGAATAAATACTTCCATCATGTAAGGATGGATAAGAATGTTCGCTTTAGTAATCCCTATAGTTTTCTTGCCCGGGAAAAGGACGTCATTGAGGAAGCATACCCTGGAGATGTGGTTGGTTTATTTGATACCGGCGCTTTCAAAATTGGTGATACGCTTACAGAAGGCGAAGATTTTTACTTCACAGGAATCCCTTCATTTTCACCTGAAATTTTTAAAGAGGTGCAGAATAAAGACCCTATGAAAACCAAGCAGTTGGAGAAAGGTTTACAACAGCTCACCGATGAAGGCGTCGCTCAATTGTTTACGCAATTTGGAGGAAACAAGAAAATTATAGGCTGCGTAGGAGAATTGCAATTTGAGGTTATCCAGTACCGGTTGCTACAGGAATATGGCGCCTCAGTTCAACTAAATAACCTGGCATTTTACAAGGCATGTTGGCTTACTTCAAAAGATTCCAAAAAACTTCAGGAATTTATCCGGTTCAAGTCTTCGAATATTGCCGAAGACAAAGATGGGCACCTTGTTTACCTGGCCCAAAGCGAATGGTTTTTAAATACCGAACGCACGAATAATCCCGAGATAGAGTTTCATTTTACCAGCGAGATTCATAAGTGAGCCCTGCTAATTAAAAGTGCGAATCCTACTGTTTTGTAAGTCTCAGGGTTTTCTCCTGAAGACCATTTTTTATCACCGTAATCAATAAATTCCTTTTGGAAAAGCATTAAGTTTAACAGGCACTTTATTGTTCCCTGTTACATAAATCAAAGCCTTTTGGCTCAATATATTAGTGGAAATAAAAAAGGTTCGCCGACTCAAACCAACCGTATTTTAAAAGGTACCTTCCTGATGTTGAGCGATGGTATTGCCGTAGGTGGTACAGCTATTTTGCAGCAGTGAATTTGTTTTTATTTAAGTATTCCTTAAACTCCTGAAAGGTCATCTTTTCGGTTTCCCTTGCAATCTTTTCTTTAATCTCTCTAAAAACTTTGACTGTATCAAATGTTTTTTCTTTTTTAATTTTCGTCTTCATTGTAAACAATTTCTCTTGGTGATCGTATATCAAGTTGGGTATAACCACAACGTAAATTTATTGAGTTGTAGCTCCGGATTTTAAAAACATTTACAACATGTTTGAAATTCCAACTGACTAAAATGTCAACCTTATTAATAGTTGCGGTTGCAATATGACGGCAATCATCAGCACTTGTTTGGCCTACTACTTTTTCCGCTAAATATTTATTTGCAAGCAAATATGCCTCTTCTGTTACCTCCACAAATTCTGTATTTTCTTTTGGTAAATTTATGAAGAAATTTCTAACGTTTTCCGGAGCATTCTTTAATTCGGTTTCCGAAAGGTCGGAGTAAACACAAATTATTTGTCCAAGATTTACTTTTTCAAAAAGGAGTGTTGAGATTTCCTCAAACTCTTCATCGTAAACACCGCCGAAAACAGACGTATCAAAATATAACCTTGGCTTCATTCAACAAACTTACTTGAAATAGTCATCGGGTTACTAAATGTAATAGTATATGCCCAACAAAAAAGTAGCTTAAAATTGATTTGTTTTTGTCATAGAAATCGGCGGCTTTCACGAGTGGATAGGTTGGCTTCGGAAGGAGATGGAACCTGCGGAGGCTGAAGTTGCCATTTACAGATTAGAATAACCTGTATAATTTTGCGGAGTTATTTTTTTCAATTCCTTTTTTACGGCAACATTAATTTTTAACCCGTCAATGAATTTATGCATTATTTCCCTTGACATTTTTTCGTTGCTCCTCGTTAAATCTTTTAAGGCTTCATAGGGCTTGGGATAATGCTCTCTTCTTAAAATCGTTTGAATCGCCTCTGCCACTACAGCCCAATTATTTTCCAGATCGGCTTTTAATTTACTCTCGTTCAGCAAAATTTTTCCTAACCCTTTTTGCAACGATTCAATGGCCAGCAAGGTATGTGCTACCGGTACGCCGATGTTGCGCAATACTGTTGAATCTGTCAAATCCCGTTGCAACCTGGAAACAGGAAGTTTTGCTGAAAGGTGTTCAAACAATGCATTAGCGACGCCAAAATTACCTTCGGCATTTTCAAAATCTATCGGGTTCACTTTGTGCGGCATGGCACTACTGCCCACTTCATTTTTCCTAATCTTTTGTCTGAAATAATTCATGCTGATATACGTCCAAAAGTCTCTGCACAGATCAATAAGTATGGTATTGATGCGTTTGATATTGTCAAAATGGGCAGCGAGCAGATCGTAATGTTCTATTTGCGTAGTGTATTGTTGCCGTTGCAACCCAAGCTTGTCTTCCAGGAATTTATTGGCCAATGCATGCCAGTCTTTTTTGGGATAGGCAACATAGTGGGCATTAAAATTTCCTGTGGCACCACCAAATTTTCCGGTAAATGGAATATAGCTGAATTGTTGAATCTGGTTTTCAATCCGCTCAACATAAACCATCAGTTCTTTGCCCAGTATTGTTGGCGAAGCCGGTTGTCCATGGGTATGCGCAAGCATTGGGATTTCTTTCCACTTCATCGCCAGGTCCTGCAAGGCATGTTGAAGATTAATGATGCCGGGAAGATATTCGTACTCCATAGCGTGTTTCCACAATAATGGTACGGCCGTATTATTTATATCCTGGGATGTAAGACCGAAGTGGATGAACTCAAGTTCGTCTTCCAAACCAGCCGCTGTAAATTTTTCTTTCAGAAAATATTCCACAGCCTTTACGTCATGATTGGTAGTTCGCTCTATTTCTTTAATCTGAGAAGCATCCTCGAGCGAGAAATTGTCAACAAGATCAAGAAGCGACTTAGATATGCCTTTTTTCAGCGAAAAAAACTTTTCTTCTGAAAGAAATAAAAAATAAGCTACTTCTACTTCTACCCGATATTTTATGAGCGCAAATTCTGAAAAATAGGCAGCAAGATTTTCAATTTTATTTCTATATCGTCCATCAATAGGAGAGATTGCCGTCAGTGATTGTAATTGCATGGGAACTCGTTGAATGAATGCACCTGAAAACAAAATTATCCATTTGCATTGCCCTAATTTTGCGCCAAATTTAAAGTAATCAGCGTGCAAGCAAAAATAAGGGTAGGGGCGGTAAGTTATTTAAATACAAAACCGTTAATCTATGGGTTCGGGAAGGGAATGATGAAAAACGAAATTGATCTGCTAATTGATTATCCTTCCAGAATTGCGGACCAGCTATTGAATGATGAGATTGACATCGGGCTCGTACCCGTTGTTGTTATTCCGGAAATGGAGCGCAGTCATATCATTTCAAAATACTGCATCGGTTGCGATGGGGGGGTAGGAAGTGTTTGTCTCTTTAGTGAAGTACCGCTTAATCGTATTAAAAAAGTGCTACTTGACTATCAAAGCAAAACTTCAGCAGAGCTGCTAAAAATCGTATTGAAAGATTTTTGGAAAATTAGTCCGGAGATTCAAGCCGGCGGAGAAGATTATATCAGGGAAATTAAAGAGAGTACTGCAGGCCTGGTTATTGGCGATCGTGCCCTGGAAAAAAGATCTGAATCCGTATATATTTACGATCTCGGACTGGAATGGAAAAAATATACCGGATTACCTTTTGTTTTTGCGGCCTGGATCAGCAATAAAATATTCTCGCCCGAATTTATTAAAGCATTTAATGAGGCCAATATTTTTGGACTCCAACATATCTCAGACATCGTAAAGCAAAATCCATATCAATACTACGATTTGAATAAATATTATACGAAAAATATTAGTTACCGTTTTGATGATGAAAAAAAGAAAGGCTTGAATTTATTCCTTGAAAAATTGCAGGATAATCCGGTGATGCCAGGTCAAAAAATCCATGAGCAGTTATAGAATTTGATTTCAATTTCTAAAGCAAAAGATGTTCAACTGAACATCATAATCAGTTGGGGAGTCAGCTTTCAAAAAAGGTTGGCTGTGATTATCCGCCGCTTCCTTAATATAAAATTGAAATCCATACTTTTCGATGAGAATGAAGATTTTTACCAACTCGTCATTTTGGGCATACGTTCCGTGGTACTCAATAAACATATTATTGACCAGACGAAGGTTTTCGTGGATATCTTCCAGCACAACATATTCGGCGCCTTCGATATCCAGCTTCAAAAAATCCACTTTCGTTGTAATGAAGTTCTTTAGCCGTTTTGCCTGGACGTTAACGGTATTATTTTTTGAATTGTTTTCAATTTTACTTCCCATATTTCCATCCTGGGAAAATTGAAGAGTTGTATTTTCAATCCATACTGCTTCCTGCCTTGCCTCAATATTTTCGAGTTCGTGAGAATGGATATTCCGGCACAGCAGCGAATAATTTTCTGCATCCGGCTCAAAAGCGATGATCCTGGCAGTTGGACAAATACTTTTAACGTAAAGAACGCTTAAGCCAATGTGTGCGCCACAATCAAGGACAAAGGCATCTTCGGGTAATTTCTGTTTATAAATTTCTTCAATAAATATTTCTTCCAGTCCGTATAAATATTCTGAACCACCTTTGAAAAATGTTTCGTGACCTAAGAGCTTATGCTGATGAATTTTATTTGCAGGAACGTGTTTCAGGTATTTGATCTTTACCCAATTCAGGTTTGCTTTTTTATATTGATCCCTTTTAGTGCCGGAAAGTCTTTTTGAAATTCCGGCTGAAATATTTTGAAGGAATGAATTTTTAGACGGCATTCAAATTAATTTTAGGCAAATTAGTTTTTCGATTAATAACAGCCAATGATATCTGTAATTATCTGTTCTACGAATCCTGATCTTTTGCAGCAGGTAAGTGAAAGTATTAAACAAACTATTGGCACCAGTTATGAAATATTAGTCAGGGATAATAGAAAAAAGAATGAGGGCATTTGTGAAGTTTATAATCAACTTGCATTGCAGGCAATATATCCTTATTTATGTTTTGTTCACGAAGATGTAATTTTTGAAACTAGGGATTGGGGAATTAAGGGATTAAATGTGTTTAAAGATATTCCTGGAACCGGCTTATTAGGAATTGCGGGTTGTAAATATAAATCCTCTTTTTATTCGGGCTGGTTTTCCGGTATAAGAGCGATTGATTGTGCAAACTATATTCACCAATATCCTACAAAAGAAGAAAAGGTTTGCCTTTCGCCCGAACCCGGAATTTCTATTCAGGAAACTGTTTGCATTGATGGGGTTTTTATGTTTGTTTCCAGGAATATCTGGAGTGCGGTAAAGTTCAATGAAAACGATCTAAAAGGTTTTCATTTTTATGATATTGATTTTTCTTTACGTGCCGCGAAAAAATGCAAAGTGTTTGTGACATATAATATTCTTCTGAGGCACATTACTTTCGGGGGAGATTATAGTGATAATTGGATGCAAACAGCAATTGATTATCATAAAACCGTAAACCATGAACTGCCTTTCTCAACAATAAATATCAACCAAAGAAAAGCCGACTTGCAAATTATCAGGAACACACTTGATTCGCTAAAAAATTATAAGATAAGAATTGAAAATAAATTCAATTGGGTTATCAGTCAGAAATTATATTTGTATCCGTCAGTTTATTATTCGGTCCTTAAATTCATTCTTTATCAGCCACTCGGACTGAAGCGTATTCATCAATTATTGAAATCTAAGTGACAGAACCTCCTTTCATCTCCATATGCATTCCGGCTTATAAAAGACTGTCGTTTTTGGAAAGACTATTCGGGTCAATCGAACTGCAGACATTTAAAAATTTTGAAGTTATAGTAACGGATGACAGCCCGGACGAGAGCGTAAAAAACTTTCTGTCAAAACATACCGCTATTCAAAATTTATCTTATCATAGGAATGAAAGCCCATTAGGCACACCTGAAAATTGGAACGAAGCGATAAGAAAAGCCACCGGCACCTGGATCAAAATTATGCATGATGATGATTGGTTTGCCGACGCAAATTCTTTGAGCGCTTTTGCTGACGCTGCTCTTAACGCAAAGGATTGTTATTTTATTTATTCTGCTTATCAAAATGTTTATGAAGATTCTGGCAGCATTGATAAGGTGACGCTGAGTTCTTTTCAGAAATGGTTGTTAGCGCTCAGCCCGCTGAATTTATTTATGAAAAACTTTATTGGAAATCCAAGTTGTACCATGGTCAGAAGGGACGCAAATATATTTTATGACAACACCTTTAAGTGGGTTGTGGATTTTGAGTATTACATAAGATTCTTAAGAATTCACGGGAAGGCAAATTATATAAATCAGGCATTGATCAATGTGGGAATGAACAAAGACCAGGTAACCAAAGTTTCTTTCCGAAACCCTGAAGTGGAAATCCCCGAAAATCATTTGATGTTTGAAAAAATGGGGGCTGGAATATTACGGAATGTCTTTGTTTATGATTATTACTGGAGACTTTACAGGAACCTGGGGATTCGGGATAAAGTTGAGATACGAAAATATTTTGAACCGCAACTGCCAGTTCCTCTAACGAAGATGATCACGACTCAAAAAGTTGTTCACCGAAGGTTGCTTAAACTCCGCGTTGTATCTAAATTTGTCATGCTAATTAGCTATCTGGAAAGCTTGTTTTCAAAACAATCCTCATTTTCAAAAACAGTCGGGCCTCCCAATAATCCTTGAATAGACAAGAACCGATTAGTCCCATGATAGCCTACAACCATCGAAAAGGCGACTAGGTTTCTGCTGCATTTACACTCCAATTCCAGCCTCGAAACTTTATTTTTATAAATTTGGACTTTATGATTAGTAGATATATGTTTGCGGAAATTTCTAACCTGAATTATGAGAACTACGCCCCTCACCCTGCTCCTCTCGACTTTATTTGTCATCATTTGTTTTAGTTGTAAAAAAGAATGCGAGAAGAACCAACCTCCCATTGCTGATGCTGGAATCAGCACTTCTATTACTCTGCCACTGGATACTATAACGTTAGTGGGATTGGGAACAGATGCTGATGGCCAGGTAGTAAGTTACTTATGGAATAAGGTTTCCGGCCCTACCTCTTTTAGTATTTCAAACGCGCTATCACCATCTCCATTATTGAGCGATTTGACTCAAGGTGTCTATATTTTCCAATTAACCGTTACCGATAATGAGGGAGCAACAGGTAGTGATACGGTATCTGTTACTGTAATTCAACAGAATCAACCTCCTGTGGCGAATGCAGGTCGTGATACATCTATAACACTTCCACGAGATTCAATTTCATTAGTTGGAAACGGAAATGACGCGGATGGTCAAGTAGTAAGTTATTTGTGGAGTAAAATTTCGGGCCCTGCTTCTTCCATTATATCAAATGCTTCCTCGTCAACCGCATTATTAACCGGAATGACTGAAGGGGCATATTCTTTTCAGTTGACAGTGACAGATGATGACGGAGCTACCGGAAGTGATACGGTAATGGTCACCGTGAAGCCTGCCGTGATCGTGGATGGGGCATTATCTCCATCGCCAAATCCTGATGAAGTTCATATCCACGGAAATAGTTCTTACGAAGGGTCTGATCCCAATGCGCCAGAGATTGGAGGTGCGGCATGGACCGATGGTTCAGTGGTCGGAATGCGTGCAGCGCTGAAATTTGACCTAAGCAGTATTCCTTCTGATGCGATCATAAATAGTGCAACTCTTAGTCTCTACTCGAATCCAACGCCTCTAAACGGCAATCATGTGGATGCAAATTTTGGTAGCGACAATAGTTTATTGATTCAACAAATCACTAATTCCTAGATGGCAAATACAGTTAAATGGAATAACCAGCCTTCAGCAACGACAACCGGTCAGATAACTATCCCTTCAACCACTCAAAGCCGGCTTGATCTTCCGAACATTGATGTGACTGCGATGGTGAGCAATATGGTGAAAAATAATGCTAACCATGGGTTTTTTATTCGGTTGCAAAATGAAGTAATCTATACCTCAAGAATATTCTGTTCGAGCAAATATGCCGATGCTTCGAAGCATCCAAAACTTACGATAGTTTACACGAAGAAAGGGCAATAGTGATTTTCGCCTTCAAAAAATCCGGTTTCTGTATGAAGTTGCGAATGAAAATCAGAGGCGTAAGATACTACTGGCAGATTTGATGCGGTCGTTAGTTAATTTTTTGAAGTTTTTTTTCATTTTTTCAAGTCTCAATTCATTTTCCATCATTTCTTTTACCAAATCCTGCACGGAGTATTCAGGCGCCCAATTTAGGATTCTCTTAGCTTTTGATGCATCACCAATCAACAGGTCCACTTCCGTTGGGCGGAAATATTTTTCATTGATTCCAACTACTTCCTGTCCCTTTTCAAATTTATATGCGGCGTTGTTGCTATTTTTTACTATTGCTTTTTCTTTTTCACCGCTGCCGGTGAATTCCAGTTCTACATCTACACACGCAAAAGCCATTTTTACAAAATCTCTTACTGAAGTTGTAATTCCCGTAGCCAGTACAAAATCTTCCGGCTTTTCCTGTTGCATCATCTTCCACATGCCGAGTACATAATCTTTCGCATGCCCCCAGTCTCTTTTTGCGTCTAAGTTGCCGAGCTTTAATAATTCTTTGGAACCTAATGCCTGGCGGGCCACACCAATGGTTATTTTCCTTGTTACAAAATTCTCTCCCCGGACCGGGCTTTCATGATTAAATAAAATTCCATTTACGGCAAACATGTCATAGGCTTCACGGTAATTAACAGTAATCCAGTAACCATAGAGTTTGGCAACCCCGTATGGCGACCGCGGGTAAAACGGTGTCGTTTCTTTTTGTGGCACTTCCTGAACAAGGCCAAACATTTCAGAAGTAGAAGCCTGGTAAAATTTTGTTTTCTTTTCCAATCCCAGAATTCTAATGGCTTCCAAAATTCTGAGAACACCCACACCGTCGGAGTTGGCTGTATATTCCGGTGTTTCAAAACTGACCATTACATGACTTTGGGCAGCCAGGTTATATATTTCGTCAGGTTTTGTTTTTTGAATGATGTGCAGCAAATTAGAGGCGTCATTCAGATCACCATAGTGAAGATGAAACCTGTTTGCAATGGATTTGTCAAAAAATAAATGGTCAATCCGGTCACTATTGATTGATGAACTTCTTCTTTTGATGCCATGGACTCTGTAGCCTTTCTCAAGTAAAAGCTCTGCCAGGTAAGCTCCATCCTGGCCTGTAATTCCGGTGATTAATGCTGTCTTCATTCACTAAAAATAAATTATATGAACATATTGTTATTGGTAAAGACGAAAATAGCGATGAAACATAGTTTGTCAGAATTTTTCTAGTATCAACCTTTTGAAATTTATTTGATAAATACAAACTCAATAAATTGGGAAGCTATCCAAATAAAAGCCTGGAATATTTTTGACAAAAAACCTTCCCCCCAAAATGATTTTCGGCAAATATTCTGGCATTTCCGCCAACTTCCTCCAAAAGGGTTCTATTAACTTCCAGTTTGCGTATCACTGCTATTGCTTCTTGAATTATTACATTTTCATCAGTATCATTCTTTAATAAAAAACCGTTCTTTCCATTGATTATGTATCCTGCAATTCCGCCAACATCCGTGGATATTACAACTTTACCATGGGCCATCATTTCCATTACGGCTATAGGCAGGCCCTCAAACGCGGAGGTTAATAATAAAACGTCAGCATTTCTATATATTTCTTCCATTTGAGACCTGTCACGCACGTTACCATGAAAGGTGCAAAATGGATACTCCCCCGTGTTAAATATCCTGTCAACATCACCTACAAAAGAAAAATGAACATTACTATTCCTGACCTGCATTTTTTTTGCAACGGCAGCTATAATATGAATTCTTTTTTGGGGGGCTCCCCTTCCTATAAAAACTATAGAAAGTTTTGCGTTGATTTTTCTGAACTGGTTGGGGATATTTATTTTATTATCAATAAAATGTAAACGCCTGAAATATTTTTCCGGCAAATTATTTTTTTTATACAATGCTTCTGCGTCTTCTTTAAGTTTTGCAGTGCTGAAAATTCTAATATCAAGGTCTTTGATAAAGGCTTGGGAATAATTGAACCATGTATCGAGATGGCAGATATCTGCCCGAACTGATTCCTTTTTAATATGTGGCAATACTTTATAAAAAAATAAACTTTCGCCCCCAATCACAACAGGATTATTTACCTTATTTATCCATGAAGCAATAACGCCCCTAAAAAAGAAATTTATAAAATGGTACAATTTATTATCCACATATTTGTGAAAGTCTATTGTTCTCACTCCTTCAATTTTAAATAAGGAAATGAACTCATTGTTTTTTGGCTTTTTTGAAAAAATTACCAGGGGATGTTTGGCAGCAAAGCAAGAACAGAGGTCCGCATTTACCTGGATTGAGCCGCCAATGTCCGCAGAAGGGCTAAAAATAAAAACCTCGTGATGAGTACGCAGTAAGAAAAAGGGAGATAACACCTTTCCCAGAATAACAAAGGGATACATAAGCACCGCTTCTAAATATCGTTTTATAATCGAAGACTTGTAGGTCACCTGGAATGATAATAGTTCTTTAGTAAGGTAGGAAGATAATTGTCGTCAAATTGGATGTTTAATTTATTAATAAAAGGCTCAACCGTAGAAACATCTATTTTATAATCAGTGCCCTTATTTATTTCTTTTTTAATCGCTTTTTTATTGAGGTGTTCTTCAATACACCTGATAATATAAGAAATGGAATAATTTTTAGTATTCGCAATATTGGTTATCGTGTTTACCTTTTTTCCCTCCTTTAAAATATAGTTGATTATCCTGTGCATGTCATCTATGCCAATTATATTTCTATATGCATTTTTCCAAATATTGATAGTATGCCCACTAATAACATGAAAGATAAAATAATTAAGTAGTGTGTAAGGATTATTGGAAATACCCGCAAGGTTGGAAATTCTAAAAATATAATATCTCTGAGCATTTTCTCTGATATATTCTTCTACTTTTTTCTTGTGGATCACATATGCTGAAGTAGCCAAATCTGGATCCTCAATACTACACGTGCTAAAATAAACCAATATACTTTCAGCATAGTCGCTGAGTGTTTGTTTTATTAAATTAAACTCTCGTTTATAACTTTCATCATCCGTTTCTTTTGAATTTGAAACTCCTGACGCAAAAATGACAATGGTTTCATCTTCTTTATAGTTCATGAATTTGTTAGCAATTAAACCATTTCCAATAACCATCAATTTTTTTTTAGATCAGTTCAGTAACGAAAAGATATTTTCAACTATGGAAAACTGTTTGGAAATTATCAATAAAATCAATCATAGTTATAGTGTTAGGTTAACCGTACTATGCGCCGCAATTATTTCCCACTAAGCCACCAAGCCCACAAAGGTCAATACTTAGTGCTCTTTGTGCCTTCGTGGGAAATTGACAATGTATGCTTACCATAAGACTACGTTATTATCTCCTAATTCGCAGTTGTGATGTACCTCTTTCTAACGTACATGAAGATTGCGACAAAAATTGAAATGAATACGAGTATATTGGCAATGATTGTAATTGTTCTACCGGTTGTATATGATTTAGGCTCAAATCTAAATTCAATTTCATGATCACCGGCAGGCAAATACATGCCCCGCAAAACATAATTTGCTTTCACATAATCTGCTTTCTGCCCGTCAATAAAAGCATTCCACCCAAGCGGATAATATACTTCACTTAGCACCGCAAACTGGGGCGTGCTGCTGTGAAACGTATAGGTAATCTTATCATTAAGATTTTGTGTCAGTTTTATTGATGCTGACGAATCAGACCCAGGCATTTGGTTTATTTGTGATTGATATTTCTTTTCAATAATTGCTGTATCTCTTAAATTAGTATTATCAAGTGCCTGCATTTCTTCATTGGCATCATTAACATATTTTATTCCCTTTACAAGCCATGCATTCCCAAATGCACCTGGATTTAATTGTGCGACAGGCTTTCCGGTTTGCGGATTTTGCACAATAAAATATTTTGTATTTAGCATGTTGAAGACCTCCATGTTTCCTTTGGCTAACTGATAGGTGATGAGGTCATTATATAAACCCAATTTAGCAGGATGGTAGCCCCCGACCGAATTGTGATGGTATGATGTAGAAGCATCATTGAAAGCATCGAGCGAAGAATTAAAGACCCGGAAGTTTGCATGGTCAGGGTCTTGCATTATTTGCAGATCGGCATCAGTAGGGGTAAAGGCTGCCTCAAAATCTGTATCCTCTACAAAGTTGTTTGAATTTAGATATCTGGTTGCTACACCGAGCAAGTCGAATCCCGTTAGAAAAATCAGAGATACAATAAGAAGAGTCGGGGAAATTTTCTTTTTGATATATAGCCACAATATCAAAAACACCAATCCCATTAGAATAACCGATCGTAACAAATCGCCACCCATTAAATCTTTTCTGTCACTTTGTAAAGCCTTTATCAGACTTCTGCTCAAATCTTCTGCCTGTTGATTCACTTGCGGAGAGGGTGGTTGTCCCGGGGGAACTTGTTGAAGCAAACTTTGCTTGAAATTGTCTCTAAGTTTTGTGTCGTTTTTACTACTAAACGACGCACTAAAATAAAAACCTGCGAGTAACACTAATATCACACCAGCGATAATTCCTGTCAGCTTTAGTTTTTTCCATGCTTCCCTTCCATCAGCAACAGATGTTTGTAATTGATCAAGGGCAAATACGGCCATTAATGGAAAGCATAATTGAGGAATAACGAGCCCCATTGTTGGTGCCCGAAACTTATTATAGAAAGGTAAATAATCAAAAAGGAGATAATTGAATCCCTTCAGATTGGCACCCCACGCAAGAATTATTCCCAACAGGCTTGCTGCTATTAGCCACCATTTATGCCATGATTTTAAATAAACGATTCCAAAAATAAACAGCAAGCATATAGTTGCCCCAAGATAAATTGGTCCGGAAGTGATTGGTTGCTCTCCCCAGTAGGAATAACTATTTGCATACTGAAGCGCATTCTCTTCGGGAACCCCCAATTCTGAAAATGTTTCCACAAACCTGGATGATGAAGAATATTCACTTCCACCGTTACTTCCGCCATATAACCCCGGTACGATAAAAGTGAGTGTTTCTGCTATGCCCAGACTATAATTAAAAGCATAATCTTTATCCAGCCCCCCTTGTGTTTTATTTTCGTTTTCGCCCGGCATGGTCAATTCCGATCTTCCACCCCGCATGCTTTCTTTTGCATATTCATAAGTTGGCATCATTGTAACAGCACTGCACGCAAGCCCCAATATTCCTGCAACAAGAGCCAACCCTGCACCCTTGGCAGCACTTATCAGCTGGTTTTCTCTATAGCTTTTTATAAAATATGCAATTGTAATAATAGCTGCAATGAGTAATGTGTAATACACCATTTGCAGATGGTTCTGCCCGATTAATAATGCTGCAAACAGTGAGGTGACAGCGAATCCAGTCCAGTAGCGTTTTTGAAATAATAAAATTAATCCTGCTATTACAGCGGGAAGATAACCAATGGAGATCATTTGCGTATCGTGCCCCACAGAGATAATGATAGGATCAAAAGTGGAATAAGCATATGCCAGTCCTCCCATTATACTAATCCAGGGGTTTGCCCCTGCCACCACGCACAAGAAATAAAAACAAATACATGCCAGAAATAAAAAACTGATTGGCTTGGGAAGCCCAAGAGTAATTGCGGAACCAAGGTATCCTACAAGTACATGCGTTCTGGCATCAAGAAATATCTGATAGGCAGGCATTCCACTAAACAAACTATTAGTCCATAAGGGGTAATAACCGTATTTTTCATTGAACTCTACGGATTGCTGGCTCATTCCCCGCCATCCCTGAATATCATGCTGCAATACCACTTTTCCCTCCAACGCGGGTTTGCAATACACCACAGCTACAACTAGGAAGATGACAACTGCAATTATGTGCGGTACTAATTTTTTGAAATCAAACTTCTTCATAAACCATTTTTCTGAGACCGCAAAGTAAAATGATTATCATAAAGCTTCAAAACAAGTTTGTGAAAGGAAATGAAATCGCCGCTATCACCTGTAGTCCGTTGAGTAGTTTTAGATTGAGCCATCGTGCTCCGCCGGACATACACGCGGCGATAAGTGCGGCGTGTCCCTGTTGTCCGGCAGATCTTTCGTCAGTTTTTAATTTATCCGCGAAAACACTGGATACGTAGCATAATTTGATGCATGCTAAAAATTAAATTTAGGTGTGCCGGCTATCAAGCTGGATTAAGTAATTTGCCAGAAATAATTTAATATGAAGATTTTTATCATCCTTATTATTACATTTTCCCTTAGCGCGAATAGCTTTGGCCAATATAATTACCCGCATACAAAAACTGTAGATAGTACAGACACCTACTGGGGTGTTGTTTATCATGATCCGTACCGGTGGTTAGAAGATATGAAAAACCCTGTTGTAGAGGATTGGTTTAAACAGCAGGCAACGCTTACAGATTCTCTTCTTTCCAAAATCTCTGGCAGAGATGAGTTAGTTGCAGAATATAAGAAACTTGATAATCTGCAGCCGCCAAAAATTAATTCCAGAATGTATGAAGGAGGAAGAATTTTTTATAAGAAAACCATGCCTGGCGAAAATGTAGCGAAGCTTTATTATCGTGATGGACTAAATGGTGCCGAAAAATTATTATTTGATCCAACCACTTTTATCCCGGGTAAAACACTATCCGTTCAAAGCGCCCTGCCGAGTTACGATGGTAAAAAGATTGTTATCGGATATTCTGAGGGTGGTGCTGAAATCAGTACGCTCAGAATCATGGATGTGGAGACCAAAAAGCTTCTGCCGGAAACAATTTATCCCAGTTGGTTTGGTCCCATAAGCTGGACATTTGATAACAAATCTTTTACTTACTTTTCTCAAAAAACCGGAGATAATACGAGCCTCGAATTTGAACTGAATACTAAAACACGGTTGCATGTACTGGGTGATAGTGTAGTTAACGATAAGGATTTTATGAGTAACGAGAGCTATCCTGATCTTGGGATTGAGCCCAATCAGTTACCTTTTGCCGGAGTGAACAAGGACTCCAGAAATTATGTCTTCGTTACCCTGGCCAATGTGCAACAGGAAATGAATATGTACTATGCGCCTATAGCAGATTTGTACAGAGACAAAATAAACTGGAAAGTCTTGTGTAAACCGGAGGATGGACTTGTCCGTTCAATGGAAATACTGGGAGACGATGTATATACTATAACTCATAAAGGAGCGAAAAATTACAAACTTATCCACACCTCTCTTCCAGACCCTGACTGGGAAGATGCAGATGTGATAGCTCCTGAAAAACCGGATCAAACTCTCGAAGGCATAACTCACTGTAAAGATTATTTGCTAATGACCTATAGCGATGGTATCAATAATCATATTTACAAATACAATTTTAAATCAAAAATTACCTCACCTGTCAATCTACCTTACAGTGGAAGCGTTGGCGTTTTTTGTCTAAATAATAAAACGAATATTTGTTATGCCGGCATCACCTCATGGAATAAGCCATATACTGAATTTGAATTTAATGCGGAGACCGGGAAATTTTCACCAAGCACTTTTAATAAAGCGCCGGTTTACCCGGATGCTTATACTAATCTGGAGGTAAAGGAAGTAGAAGTCAAAGGTCATGACGGAGTCATGATCCCACTCTCTATCATTTATAAGAAAGGAATAAAGCTGGATGGGAACAATGTTTGCCTGATGGATAGTTATGGCGCTTATGGCTATAGTATGTCACCTTATTTTAGCTACCTGGAAAATGCGCTCGCTGTTAAAAATACAATTATTGCCATACCCCACGTGCGTGGGGGTAGCGAAAAAGGGCAGGAATGGTACAAGGCGGGCTATAAAACAACAAAGCCTAATACCTGGAAAGATTTTAATAGTTGTGCAGAATATCTGATAAATGAAGGCTATACCTCGGCTTCAAAGCTGGCTTGTATGGGCACAAGTGCCGGTGGAATTTTAATCAGCCGTGCCATTACTGAGCGGCCAGATCTGTATGCTGCTGCTATTTGCAATGTGGGTTGTGCCAATGCCATGCGCCTGGAGTTTACTCCGAATGGCCCAGCTAATATTCCTGAATTCGGTACGGTAAAGGATAGTGTGGAATGCAAGGCACTCTATGAAATGGACGGTATGCAGCATGTAAAAGAAGGCACCAGATATCCTGCCGTCATTGGTGTGGGGGGATGGAATGATCCAAGAGTGATCGTTTGGCAACCGGGCAAATTTATTGCAGCCTTGCAGAATGCAACTACTTCCGGCAAACCGGTTCTGATGAAAGTAAATTATGATAATGGCCATTTCACTGAAGACAAGTCCGTCACCTTTGCCAATTTTGCAGATCAGTTTGCTTTTGCAATGTGGCAATGCGGTCATCCCGATTTTCAAATGGAGTAGGGCCCAGCTTTGCTCAGCTATGCGCAGTCACAATCAGGACTGAGATAGACCTTGTTGGAATACATTATCGTTATTATGGTTTTAGAAATAATCGCTTTTAATATCGAAAGTTGTCTGTCTGCACAAAACGCAGGCGCTGGCAGAATAGAACTATGTGCCAATCCTGGTGAAGGTGGCACTACTCCTTCTTTGGCTTTTATAAAAGAAGCCCGCAGGACTTTAGAAATTGATCTTTACGTTATGATTCGCCATCGTGGTGGAAATTTCATGTACAACGAGCAGGAGATTAGCATTATGAAAGATGATATTGCAATTTGTAAAGATGAGGGTTGCGATGGAATTGTTTTGGGGATGCTAAATGAGGACGGGAAAATTGATATCGGGAAATGCAGGCGGTTGGTAGGTTATGCTTACCCGTTAGGTGTTACTTTTCACAGGGCATTCGATCGTGCGGTCAATCCCCTGCAGGCATTGGAAGAAATTATTGAATGTGGGTGTGAAAGAATTCTAACCTCCGGCCAAAAGCCAAAAGTTATGGAAGGAACCGCACTTATAAAATTGCTGATTGAAAAAGCAGAAGACAGAATTATCATTATGCCGGGATCGGGGATAAACTCTTCCAACATTGCTGATATCGCAAGAGAAACCGGGGCAACAGAATTTCATAGCTCTGCCAGTCTTATTACAAATAAAAAATTTGATTATCAAAACGAGATCAGGGAGAGGGATCAGGGATATGTAATTGTAAATCCTGAAGAAGTAACAAATATGAAAAAGAAACTTGCTGCATTCCATCAAGAGAGTTAGTCAATCATGGATTTGGGGAAAACCATACTCGACGAACATTCTAAAGAAAATTGTCTTAAGATCGTTCAGTGGGTTGGAAGCAACGACAAGCGATTTGACCGGCTCCTGCAGGTGTTTTATGAAGGAGATTACAGGCTTACACAACGAGCCGCCTGGCCCATAAGTGTATGTGTCGAGAATAATCCCGCACTGGTTGAAGGTAAACTTCCCGCATTAGTAAAAGAACTTGAAAAAGAGGGGAAACACGATGCTGTAAAAAGAAATATTTTAAGGATCATCAACCATGTTATAATTCCGAAAAAACTTGAAAGGCGTAATTATGCAAAGATGTTTTGAGTTTTTAAGTTCAAACTCAGAACCTGTCGGGATCAAAACATTCTCCCTTCATATTCTATTTAAATTGAGCAAACGATATCCTGAAATCGTGCCTGAGATCAAATTGTTGATCAATGACCAGGTGATGCAACAGACTGCCGCCTTCAAATCGGCGGCAAAAAAATTCTATTCAGAGAAATTGATAGTTTTCTTGTGAAATATTTTTATCTCCGATCCCCTGGCCATGAAAACAGATGAAGGTTCTCTTTCATTTAGGAATGCAAATTTTTTACCGAAACAAATATCAAAATCACATTCGATTAAATAATTATTAACCGGAAAAATTTCCCAGCGTGGATGATAAACTTCATAGGCTGTCGTTTTATTTTTATTCACTTTTGTAAAACCCCAATAGTGCTCTGCAATAAATTCTTCCATGCTTCCCACTCTCATCGGATGAGATTTCTTTTCAGTATTGCACTCCAGCTTGTACCAGGTATTTGCCTGCTTCCATTGGTAGCCTGTTGACAGCTCATTGTCTCCTTCGTGATGGAAATGTTTCATTTTTACTGCCTGGTATTTTTCATTATAAATTTTATTTGCAACAAGAGTAATCGCAGGCTTTGGCACCAGCTCCCTGACGAAACTTACGCCACGTTTTATTTCACCACCATCCGAATATTTTAGATAAAACCGAAGATTCACTTCTTCAAAATTAATATGGTAGGGAACTGAGAAGCCAAGGATTCTCGTATTCATAAACATAAATCCAATAAGGCTTACATACGTTTTGCCTTCAAAAAAGTCAAGCTCAGTACCTGCAGGGATTAAATCATCAAGTATCTTATGGGGAACTTCATAATTAGCCATAATAAGGTTGTTCCACGCAGCTCTTAGAAAATGCGACTTCATGATTAGGATTTTGGTTTTTGAGTGGGGCGAAATATCAATCTTAAATTCTGATCGTACGTAAAATAGTTATATATCCAATTACTAAAAACCGAAAGCTTGTTTTTTACCCCAAGTAATAAAAAAAGATGCAGAGACATCCAGATAAACCAGGCAATAAAGCCATTAAAATGCAATTTTGGTTTTGGAATATCAACTACTGCCAGATTCCTTCCGATAGTTGCCATTGAGCCTTTATCAACATATTCATAAGGTTCAGATTTCTCATCTTTTTTCATTTCAGCTATGAGGATCTCAGCAAGAGATTTTGCTTGTGAAATAGCAACCGAAGCTACCTGGGGATGACCGTGGGGATAGTCTTGCGTTTCCATATATGATACATCGCCGATGGCATAGATATCCTTTAGCCCGGATACTGTATGATACCGGTCAACCCTCAGCCGGTTGCCTTTTACAATCAGACTTTTATCAATTCCTTCCGGCACATTGCCAGTGATGCCGGCAGCCCAGATAACAATCGAAGATTTTATTGTCTCACCATTTTCCATGGTGACTGTTGTGCCATCATAATTTTTGACAAGTGTGCCGGTCTTTACTATCACCCCAAGCCTTTTTAAATAATCGCAGGCATCTTTACTTGATTTATCAGACATGCTACCAAGGGCTTCCATACTGCCCTCCAGCAAATAAATCTTCATCTTAGTGAAATCAATTTCGGGATAGTCTTTGGGTAATACGAAGCGTCGCATATCGGCAATCGCCCCGCTCATTTCAACTCCGGTCGGGCCGCCACCAACTACCACGATTGTTAAAAGTCTCTCAAGCTCTTCCTCATTTTCTGCATATAGCACATTTTCCATATTTTGAAGCAGCCTGTATTTTATTTGTAAAGCCTCCGTGGTACTTTTCATAGGAAAGGCATATTTCATCAATTGCTCATTTCCAAAAAAGTTGGTATCTGCCCCCGTAGCCAATATTAGTTTGTCATACGCATAAGATGCTTCCTCTGTAATTATGTTCTTGTTTATAATATCTATGGATTTGATAACACCCATTCTGAAGCGGATATTACACTCTTCGTGAAAAACCTTTCGTAGTGGAAAAGAAATATCGCTGGCATCAAGTCCGGCCGTAGCAACCTGGTAAAATAGCGGTTGAAACTGGTGGAAGTTAAAGCGGTCAATGAGGGTGACGTTAATACCTTTTTTCTCAAAGAGCTTCCTGGCAAGCTTGAGGCCTCCAAAACCACCGCCTGCAATAACTATATTCATGCTGTAAAGATACACCCGGAGGAGGGAGGGTGACCGTACTAATATAATAACCGTACCCTGATCGTTTCTTTTACTTTCTTTAGTAACTCAATTGCGCTGCCCGATAGTTTTTTATCTACATCCAGTACTACATACCCGATCTCTTCATTTGTCTTTAAATATTGGCCGAGGATATTAATATGATTCTGCGAAAGTTCAGTATTAATCTCGGACAATACTCCTGGAACATTGTTATGGATATGCAGTATGCGATGTGTTCCCTCCTGCGGAGGCAGATTGAGAGCTGGAATGGTATGTGAGCCGGTGGTGATACCCTTTTCGAGGAAATTAAACAACTTTGTACTCACATCATCCCCGATATTTTGCTGTGCTTCTTCGGTGGATCCTCCAATGTGTGGTGTCAGTATCACATTGCCAATTCCTTGCAGCGGGGAAGAAAAAAGGTCTCCGTTTTTCTGCGGCTCAGCTGGAAAAACATCTATTGCAGCACCTCCCAACTGGTTACTTTCCAACGCTTGCCTTAATGCTTCAAGATCTACCACGTGCCCGCGGGCATAGTTGATGAGTATGGCCGTGGGTTTGCAAACTTTAAGAGCTGCTTTGGTAATCATATTTCTTGTAGAAGGGAGGTCAGGCACATGCAGGGTAATAATATCAGCCTGGCGCATCAGGTCTTTCAGTGAATCCACACCCACAGCATTTCCCAGGGGCATTTTTGTTTCCACATCATAGAAGATCACTTTCAGGCCAAGAGCTTCTGCGAGTACACTTACCTGTGACCCGATATTACCATATCCTATAATGCCAAGTGTTTTACCTCTCAGTTCGCGACTTCCGGCAGAATCTTTAAGCCATCTTCCTTCATGCGCAGCTTTATTTTTATCAGGTATCTTCCTGATCAGCATAATAGAAGAAGCCATTACCAATTCTGCTACTGATCGCGTGTTGGAGTAAGGAGCATTGAAGACCGTTATACCTTTTTTTGTGGCTTCCGTAAGATCCACCTGGTTTACGCCAATACAAAAGCATCCAATCGCCTGTAATTTGTGAGCATGTTCTAAAACTTTCTGCGTGATCTTTGTTTTTGACCTGATGCCCAACAGGTGGACTCCCTTAATTTCTTTAATCAGTTCTTCTTCACCCAGGGCACTCCCGATCTGTTTTACAGATTCATAACCCGCCTCAATAAACTTCTGTGCAGCAGCGTCACTTATATTTTCCAGAAAGAGAATTTTAATTTTTTCTTTAGGGTAACTTGTTGTTTTTTTGTTTGCCATTGTTAGTTTGTCATATCAATTCGCAAATATAATCCGTTAATCCATGAATAATTTTTCATGAAGTTTATTACTTGTATCATCCTGTACTCCTTGCCGCTGTTTGTTTTCACTTCGTGCAATCCGGGTTCTGCAGAAAAACATGAAAAAAGCCCTAAAGACTCGCTCCTTTTTAAAGCTCCTTTTACCGGCGAAATCACATTTGCAGATTCAGTTCGTTTGCACAATGAAATTGCCGGATTTTATCAAAAATATTTTTTGCGCCGGGGTTTCAACGGCGCCATTTTGGTTGCGAAAAAAGGTCATGTAGTCTTTGAGGATTATCATGGCAGTTTTAATTTATTAAAAAAGGATACGCTTACTGCGCACTCACCTTTTCACCTCGCTTCAGTTTCAAAAACTTTTACTGCCATGGCGGTTGTAAAGCTGAACGAAATAGGTAAGGTAAATTTTAGCGATGACATAAGGAGATTTTTCCCTTCACTTCCTTACGAGAATATTACAGTACACGATTTGCTGACGCACAGAAGCGCTTTGCCCAATTACATTTACTTTATGCACGACCTGGGTTGGGATGAGAAAATGAAATGTACCAACAGAGATGTGCTGGAGTACCTTATAAAGTTTCAGCCACCGCTACAGGGCACACCAGGGAAACATTTTACTTATTGTAACACAAATTATGCTTTGCTGGCACTTATCATTGAGAAGGCTTCCGGAATGAAATACCCGGATTTCCTGGAAACATATTTTTTTGAGCCGCTGCATATGGAAGATACATATGTCTATGATGTGGGTGATAGCGCTACTGCCATGCCTTCTTTTGACTGGCGCGGCAGGATGGAAGGAGCGACATACCTCGACTATGGCTACGGCGATAAAAATATTTACAGTACCCCAAGGGATCTTTTAAAATGGGATCAGGCGCTTTATACCAACCTGCTTTTCAAGCCGGAAATGCTGGAAGCTGCTTATACCCCTTACAGCAATGAAAAGCCAGGGGTCAGAAACTATGGGTATGGCTGGCGAATGAATGTATTTCCCGATGGCAGAAAAATTCTTTACCACAATGGTTGGTGGCATGGAAACAACACCGTATTTATCAGGATGATCCAGGATTCTGTTACCATCATTGTACTTGGTAATAAATATAACCGGGCTATTTATGACGCCAGGAAAATGATCCCGATATTTCAACCTACATTGGAACTCGATGACAGCGAACATTCTTCAGATAAAAATGCTGATATGAATAATGAAGACCCTGCAGACTCTTCCAGTACAACAATTGCAGATTCTGCACGCAATTGAATAACCACATTTGTTGATCTGCCTTTTTAGACAAGGAAATATTGGATATCCCATTCAACGACAGAGTAAAGTTCGTGGTGAACGTACCTAAATCAGGAAATGGCATTTCAGAAGTGTATAATAACCTGGGTCAAAAGGTAAAACTGTCTTCCAGGGAAGAGTTTTCGCCGGCGTAAATAATTTGAATTGTATTTGCCAGGCCAATCACACTAACATCTGATCTACAGGTTTGTAATGGATAACAAGCAGATAAATGGAAAACTCTTGCAGATTTCCAATTAGGTAAGGACCATAGTGGGTACGAAAAGGTAATTCAGCTGTTTTTTATTATTCAACCGATTACTAATTTGACCGCGGATTTTCCTCAATTTCTTTGAAGGGATGATAAACGATGATTAAAAATAGTAGAGTAAGATTTCCTGCAGGAGTGTTCAACCAAGCTTCGTAGCTAAAAAGCCTAAGTTTGAAAATTTACAACCAAAAATATGATTCCATCATCCCCAAATTAAACCCTGATTCAGATAATGGTGATCAGGGCTTTCAGGGGATGATTTGATTTCATCGAAAGACAATTGAAAACATCAACTGCTTCCCCCAAAAAACAAATAACACAACAAAATAGAAGTAATAATTCCCGCCAGGTCAGCAAGGAGCATTACGGGAATTGAATACCTGGTATTATTGATATTTACCGCACCAAAATAAACAGCGACCACATAAAATGTAGTATCCGAGGATCCCTGCAGAATGGAGGACAATCTTCCTGCAAATGATTCGGGACCATATGCATTGATCGTATCCACCATCATCCCCCTGGCGCCGCTACCGCTCAGTGGCCTGATGAGCGCCGTTGGTAATCCTTCCACGAATCTTGTATCCGTACCGAGGGCAAGAAAAACCTGCTTCATGCCATTGATAACTACATCAAAAACGCCGCTGGACCGAAGCATACTGATTGCTACCAGCATACCTACCAGGTAAGGAATGATTTTTACCGCTGTTTCAAATCCTCCCCTCGCGCCTTCTACAAAAGCCTCGAAAATGTCTATTTTTTTATATAAAGCACCCAGGATGATCAATAGAAAAATTAAAAGAATAAGCCCATTGCTCAACACGCCGGAGAAATTTTGCACACCCTCAGCAGAAAGGGTGGCAAGGTAAACGACCAAAGAAGCAAAAATCACCGCTATGCTCAGCACCCATAATAAAATGGCAGGCTGAAAAACATTTATTTTTTGTTTGAAAGACACGATCAACAATGCCGCCATGGTGGCTGCAAAAGTTGCGATCATGCAGGGAATAAATATATCAGTTGGATTAGCAGCCCCAAGGGAAGAACGGATGGCGATAATACTAACAGGTATTAATGTGAGTCCGGAAGCATGTAAACAAAGAAACATCACCTGTGCATTTGAGGCGGTATTTTTTGAAGGGTTGATCTCCTGCAAACTTTCCATGGCTTTAATGCCGAAAGGTGTCGCGGCATTATCAAGTCCCAAAAGATTGGCAGAAAAATTCATAACCATATGCCCCATGGCAGGGTGGTTTTTTGGGAGGTCAGGAAAAAGTTTTGAAAAGAAAGGACCGATGATCTTTGATAAAAGCCTGATGCCGCCGGCTCTTTCGGCAATGCTCATAAACCCCATGAACAAAGCCATAATGCCAATTAAATTGATGGAAATATCAACCGCAGTTTTACAGGTGGCGATGATGCCATCGGCCTTTTGCCGGTAATAAGAAATGTATTTTCCGTCTGCAGTTTTTAAATATGAAATATTATCCCTGGAATATTCCTTTGTGCTTTGCAGCGACTGCATAATATCTGCCGAAATTGTAGCAGAGTCCAACGACCTGGTATGTGTCGTATCGCCGGATTGACCGACCACCATCCTGTTGAAAATGTCCTTGTTGCCGTCCGTAAAAAGCAGCAGCAAACAAGCCGCAAAAATAGAAATGATAATAAAAGCCGCCCAAATTTTGCTTAGCGCCATGGAAGGAATTATGAATTATGAATGATGGGTTAGCAATATATTTCCCACAGAGACACAGAGTATACAAAGGATTTTCTTAGTGGTCTTAATGGCTTTGTGGGGCATTTTTAAAAATCAGGACTTGCAGCATCGCATTATTCAAAGAAGTATTTTGATTCAATCAATTTTTCTTCATCGTCGCTTTTTATTGCAAATACAAATCCCTTCTGTAATGCGTAAGCTCCGTATTCACCCTTTTTATTCAAAGCAAGAAATGCTACCTGCAAAGTCTTTGCTTTATCACGATCCCTGTTTAAAATTCTTTCTACCGCATGCTTGCATGCCATCTCCGGTGATTCTCCCCGTCTCATATTTTCTACCACCAGGTGTGTGCCGCAAATACGGATCACTTCTTCACCAACCCCGGTGGACGTAGCTGCACCGACTTCATTATCTACAAAAAGACCTGCACCGATTATTGGGGAGTCACCAACACGGCCATGTATTTTAAATGCCATACCACTGGTAGTAACAGCACCACTCAGGTTGCCTGCACCATCCAAGGCTACCAGGCCAAGGGTATCATGGTTTGCTTTGCCATCATCAAAAAAAGATGGGGGAAACGGCCCGTTATGTCTTTTATTTTCAATATTGATCATTGGCTTATACTCACTTTTTTTTAGCCAATCTGTATAAGCCTTTTTTGCATCCTCGCTCAGCTTTTGAGGCTCTTCGTGAAAGCCGTTTTCAATCGCAAATTGTTTGGCCCCATCTCCCACAAGTAACACATGCGGGGTGGTTTCCATTATTTTTCTGGCGACCGATACCGGATGAAGAATTTGTTCCAAAGCCGCTACGGCACCGCAATTTGCGTTTTCATCCATGATGCAACTATCAAGTGTCACAATGCCATCACGGTCAGGATATCCCCCGAGGCCCACACAGCACGTGATCTGGTCTTCAATATATCTTGCGCCTGCTTCTACAGCATCCAACGCCCTTCCATTTTGTGAAAGGATCTTCCAGGCAGCCTTATTAACCGGTGTGCCAATATCCCAGGTAGAAATGACAACAGGCTTTGATTGAACTCTGACGCTCGGAAGAGTCTTATGCCTGGCAAGCAAGGGTGCGCTAAGAGTTGAGAGTCTTAAGAAATTCCTTCTGTTGATCATAATGTAATATCCATTCACTGAAAAAAACATTTCAGCTAAAAGAGAACAAGGCTAAAACCAAAAATAAAGCATTTGATTTGTAACCGGTGTTAGCCTTTGACCTATTACCTTTTTTAAAATAGTAGTTGAAAAAGATTACTTTCAAAAAATTATGCAATTTGTAATTTTGATTTATTTGCCCGTCCCTTGTAAGCTATAAGTAATTTTTCTCCGCTTGCTGAAAATTTCAAAATGATGGTATGACTTTTAAACTAACGCTTCCTGATAGAATGTCATTCTAAAACTTAAAAAAAATGCGATCAGTTTACCCCAAAGTTTTTCTTGTAGTTATCGTGATTTTATTGAATTGTTCTGCTACTGCTCAGTCACGGGATGATGTTGGTAATCGTACTACCGTTCCAAAGGATACTACAAAGAAGCCACGATACATAAATGTAGATACTACAAAGCCCGTACCCGTAGAGACAAAAACACTTGTGAGGTCCGTTCTCCGGCTCAAAAATATTCAAACAAACCCGGATGCCCTGGCTATTTGCAGAATATTAAATCCTGACATCTACCTTCGTGACAGTACGCTCAGCAACCATACAATTATACTACCGAATCTGCCAGATCCTCCATCAGATATTAGAAGGGAGCTGCGTGACAATTTCAAAAAGGAATTGAAGCCCGATGAAAATATAAACCGGCAATTTCGTTTGTCTGCGTTAAGATTTGATACGCTTGCAAATATTTTTTTCAGCAAACGATTCACTTCTATTTCATCCGGTTCTTCCGCTCGTTATGATACAATAAGAAAATATTTGCCAGCCCTGGCAATTTATACAAGCCATGCAGCACAAGAAGTAAAAAGGACGAGCCAGAAAACAGTCGCTACGATCAATAAGGAGATTGAGGCGTTAAACAATCTTTTGGAGAAATCTATTTCCTCTGAGCAGGTAAGCAATAGCGAATTGGCAAAAATTTATTCGCTCATGTTTGATATAAATATTCTCTCCTACATGATAAATGATAAGAAACTGGAACTGGATTCTTCGCTGGCAAAAACAAATACATTAAATAAAAGCATTTATCTGGCTGCTTCTTATTCCGTGGAAGCCGAAACAACAACGGGTGACGATGACCCCAAAAAGTTCAATATTTACATTTTCAGAAAAAGTTTGCTGGAAACTACCGGAGATAAAAATCCGGAGATGGATACGTACAGTGTATCCTACGTTATTCCGGCCCTGGCAGATGATGAAGCCGAATGGACGACGATACCTAAACCAGCCTCCACCACCAGTACCAGCTTTCCACCGGCCAGGTTTAAATTTTTAATTAAAGACAATCGTACAGGCATCAGTCATTCTGCAATCGTTGATCTTTATGATGCGCAAAAAGATCCAAACGAAAAATGGACATTAATGGATCTTATTAATCCACATCCTGTTTACCGGTTGATGTTCCTGATTCCATAATCAAGCTCAAATAATCCATGGCGACTAACATTTTCATCAGCTACCGAAAAGATGATAGCAAATGGAATACTCAATTGTTATATGAAAAGCTCTGCCAATACTTTTCCCGAAAAACAATTTTTAAAGATTTCAATACAATAAAGGCTGGTGAAAATTACAAGACATCAATTGAAAATGCGCTGAAGAAGTGTAATGTATTGCTAGTGGTGATGGGAGAAAAATGGTTGGATATAACTGATGATGAAGGACACCGGCGTTTAGAAAATCCGGGCGATTTGGTTCGCCTTGAAATTGCCACCGCTCTCCAAAGAAATATAAAAGTGATACCTGTGCTATTTGATAATATTAAAATGCCTTCAGGAGAGATGTTGCCGCAGGACTTGTTGCAGTTAACCCTGCACCAGTGTGTGAGTGTAAGCGAAACAAATTTTGAATACGATTTCAGGCATCTTGCAGAAGCAATCAGGAATAAGAAAATAGAAGACGAAAAAAAATTTGATCTAAAACATTTGTTGAGGTATCGCATGATTTACCCTGCGCTTTTTTTTGTACTAACCGGGATGTTTATAAATAAATTTTCGGGTATTGTTTCTTTACAAAAAACATTTTTCTTTCTTTTATTAATCACATCGCTTATTACCTCCTTTCTCGTGTCATCATTTCTAAGAGAAAAGATCAATAATAAGATCAGGGGAAGGCTAAGGGTGATGGCTGTCGGGTCATTTCTGCTATGCCTGGTATTTGTGACTTTTTATATTTATTATTTTCAGCAACACACTTTTTCATATAGGGGTTTTGGTTCTGAAATTTTCCATTATATAAAAGGAAATGAATACACCGATCTTGCAGCGTCTTTAAAAGCGGAACATAAAAATATGACGGACGCTGATCTGTTGAAAAAATTTCTTGGAGGGCCGGGAGAGTCTGCCAGGCTGTGGGTACAGTCTTCACTGTCCCAGGCCAGGTTTATTTTTATTCTACTTTTTGAGGGAATCGTTTTGTCCGCAGCAGTTGGTTGCGCTATTTTACTGGAATTGCTTAATTACAAAGTGAGGAGCAGTGAATGACCCGTTATAATCTATTCATTTTTAATTTTTCAATCATTTCATCAGAGATTGGATCGGCGTAGATTCCATATCCATTTACGAAGACCCCTTTCATTTTACCATCTTTGGACTCAACAGCATACACCACTGACTGATCAGAAGGATTTGTTTCTCCTTCAAAACGATATACTTCTGTAATTTCAAATTCATCAGGATTAAGGCATTCTTCAGTGCTACTGCAAACTAATTTAACAAAAGCTAAATTAAAATCAGTTGTGAAGCCTCGTTGTTTCAGGCCATCAGTTGCCTGGCTTAAAGTATCATAAGTTTCCATCTTAGTATTTTTTCAAAAGTAATCGATTCCGGATTTTTTGCCGGAATTACCTTTCGGATTAATGGGTATTTATTACATCGTTTTGCATCAAAGGTATCTTGTCAGTGGCTTTCAGGTATAGATAGACCGCCACGAGTAAAGTAACTGCTGCTGTAATGCATAGCGTGATGGCTGAACCTAACGCAACCCATAGAAAACCCGTAAGGCTGCTGGCTATTAGCGCACATATGCTCCGGATGCCGGTAAAAGTGCCGAAGGCGGTGCCGGTTTCTTTTTTATCTACTATTCTGCTGATCCAGGCGATTGAAATTCCTTCGGTGGCGGAAGCATAAACACCGTATAAAAAGAAAAACAGGAGAAATAAATATGAAGAAGAAGAAAAAGCAAAGCCTGCATATACAATAACGAAGACCAAAAGCCCTGCCAATAAAACTTTTTTCATGCCCAGTTTGTCTGATAATATTCCCAGGGGATAGGCAAAAATTGCAAACACCATATTGTAAAAAATATAAAGACCAATAACTTCCACATCGCTCATACCGGCCTCTTTCATTTTCAGTAACAAAAAAACATCAGAACTATTTACAAGAGCAAAGACGAGCAATCCTGTAACCAGGATCTTATACTCTTTATTAGCCAATTTCAGATAGTTAAAAATTGAAGCAAAATCCGGCCACTGCTGATGAGAATTTTCTATAACTAGTTTTTTTTCTTTGATTAGAAATGTGGAAATAACAGCTGCAAGCCCCGGAAGAAATGCAATCAGAAAAAGCAGCCTGTACCTCCCCGGATAGAAATATAAAAATGCAAGGGCAAGAGCAGGCCCGAGAACTGCACCAAACGTATCCATACTTCGGTGAAAGCCAAAGACCCGTCCTTTATTTTCTGCTGTACTTTCATCACTCAGCAGAGCATCACGGGCAGCAGTTCTAACGCCCTTGCCTAACCGGTCCACCGTGCGTGCCAGGAAAATCCACAAAGGGAAAATAAATGCAGCCATCATCGGCTTGGAAAGCGCACTTAGCAAATAACCCCATCTTACAAACGGCAGTCTTTTGCCTGATGCATCGCTCATTTTGCCAAACCAGGTTTTGCTAAGGCCGGCAATTGCTTCAGCAAAACCTTCCAGCACCCCAATAAGTAAAAATGAAAAGCCGATACTTCTGAGAAATACCGGCATTACCGGATACAGCATTTCACTTGCCATATCAGTAAATAAACTCACGATTGATAACAACCAAATCGTACGTGTGATAACCGTTTTCTTCATTCGCTCCCGAAATTGCAGAATAATGTCTGAATTTCAATAAGACGGAAAAAAGATTTTACGGTGAAACTTAAATTTTTGTATTCATGGATGCCAGAGTTAGCGGTCATGCTGCGAGACACCCTAAGATTCGTAAATTGCAATAAAAAAAATGGACAAACCAGTTATATACACCGTAGGACATTCTACGCATCAAATTGACTACTTCCTGGACCTTTTGAAAGCGTATTCAATTAACTGTCTCATTGACGTAAGAAGTCTTGCTGCAAGTTCTTACAATCCCCAATACAACAAAGAGCCTTTATCTAATTTTCTTAAAAACAATGGAATTACTTATCTCCATTTTGCTGAAGAATTTGGGGCAAGACATACAGACCCTGATTTATTGGATGAAGAAGGGAAAGTTGACTTTGAAAAAGTCCGCAAATCCTGGCTGTTTAAAAATGGTGTTGAACGACTTTGGTTAGGGCTCGACAAAGGTCTTGCAACAGCATTGATGTGTTCAGAAGGTGAACCATTTGACTGCCATAGATTTTCAATGATTGCAATTGCTTTGGAAAAAGACGGTTTTGAAGTAAAGCATATACTTAAAGACAAAACTTTAAAAAGCAATGCTGAACTTGAGAAACAACTCTTAAGAAAATATGATAAGAAAATACCAAAGCCGGATATATTTCAACCAAACATATCAGCAGATGACCAATTAAAGGCAGCTTATAGATTGCGAAATAAAGAAATTGCATTCTCACCATACACAAAAGCGCCTGTAGAACAATTATGATTAAGCTGTATACAATTGGTTTTACCGGTAAACCAGCAGAAAAGTTCTTCACTCTTCTAAGAAATTCAGGCGTAAAGAAAATTGTTGATACAAGAATTAATAATTTTTCTCAATTGGCAGGCTTTGCGAAAGGATCTGATTTAAAATTCTTTGCTAAAGAAATAGGTGACATATCCTACGAGCATAATATTGATTTTGCACCCACCAAAGAATTACTAACCCGTTACAGAAATAAAAAAATGACATGGGAGGAATATGAAATGGAATATCTGAACTTATTAGACATGCGAAAAATTGCATCTAAAACTGATATGGAAAAACTTCATGAGAACTGCTTGTTATGCAGTGAACATACTCCGGAAAAATGCCACCGCAGATTACTTGCTGAATATTTATATCGCGTTAAATCAGATGTTGAGATTATCCATTTAATTAAATAATCTATGCCAGCACGCTTTGTTTGTTTAGCGAATTCTTTTAAAGAAGGAGGAAGGTGTTTAGCAGGCATTGAGCTTGATAATAATAACAATCCAAAAATAGAAAATGGCATCCAAAATGGATACGACCAATTTGCAACACTCCTCACGGTGAAGTTGATACCCATTTGGTAGCTCACATAAATATTTTAAACATAATTGAAATAGATGTTACAGGGTATCCGGAAGTAAGAGATTATCAATCCGAAAATGTTTTATTTCGAGAAAGTTCTATTAGAGTACTCGGCAGATCTAACCCCCAATAATCTTAATCAACTTTGTGAAAATAGAAATTTGATTTTTGGAAACAGGGGCAAAGCTGTATCGGAAGAAGCAATCGGCAATCTTTCGTATTCTTTAATGCTTATTAATACTAATCAATTTGAAGTTATTGAAAGAACATATGACGACAATCCTGATAAACACCAGGTGAGACTTGTGTTTTCTTACAATGGAATTCATTATGACCTTCCTGTTACAGATCCTTTCTTTATTCATAAATACCAAAGAAACCCTGATATTATGGAAAATGTTACGGAGATATATTTATGTTTGTCGCTGGGTGTTGCTTTTAATAACTGGTATTACAAACTTGTTGCAGGTATCATTTTCCCATAATATTTTTTTTGTTCAAATATTTATCAAGATCTCAATCAATTCTTATTAAAAGATTGAAAGAATATTTACACATAATTCAAAGCGTAGTTCCTTCTTTTGAAGAAGACCAACTAAAAGCTCCAATAAAAGAAACAGGAATAGATAGCTTAGATATAGTTGTTATTCGGGTAGCAATTGAAAAGTATTTTGGATTTGAAATATCAGACATAGAATGGCATCAATTCCAAACTTTAACTGAAGCCTTAACCTTCTTTAATAAGCAAATTAATAGAGTTGAAAAACGAACCATTCCTTCAATAAATATTTTTTCAGATCGGAAACAGGAAATTAGAATGCCCCAAATGGCAAATTCGGCATTGTCTGAAAATTGGTTGCTGAAAGAAATCGGAGATATGCATTGGGAATTATTGAGCAAAGGCCTGGAACAAAAATCATCTGAATTTAAAGACGATTCGGGTAGTCGTCTTTATGCAACTTTTATTAGAATTGCTTATTCAGTTAGCCTACTAAATCTTTTCCTGGAAAATGAAATACTTTATCTAAAGGCAGAGATAACGAGGTTTGGAAGTAACACGTACTACAGCACATTAAAAGGCAAATGCAATGAAAAAATATTTCCGGAAACTTAATGACAAGCTTTTCCCAACGGGAATTAAACGATAATTCAAAATTTTCAAAAACTAATCCTTACGAAAAGGTGAATCATATTGAGCAATTAAAGAACACTCCTGAATTTTTAAATGAATACAGATTAATAAAGAAAGGACTTTTAAATGAAATCACGTCAGGCAATTTCAATTTCAAAATCACAGAAGATGTTATTGCATCTATTCAATATCTAATAAATCCCTATTACGAAATTAACGGCGTGGGACTTCTTTATTTTGCAAGTTATCCAATCATTGCAGGCAAGTGTTTATACGACTTTTTCAAAAATAACCAGGAGATAGAAAATTTTGACATTGTTTATCATACTGTTTATAGAAATATATATTCTATTTTGCAAATTGCAATTCAAATGACCACATCGTATTTCATATAAACGGTTTTGAATACATTGACGAAAATACTTTATCCATCACAAGTTCACTATACAGGCAAAGCGACGAAACCTTAATGGCAAAAATATTTTCAATCAAACAGAAATTTACATGACAAGAGAGGCACGAACCGCTAAGATGCAGTATTGACAAAATGCAGGCTGACGGAAGTCGTGTTACAACTTTTTGTTTTTCAACTTAGCTGTGTTCCGGCTTAAGTTATAATTTTTGTTTTGTACAAATCATCAACTATAAATAAATATTAATTTGACTTCGGTCCGGGCTGGAATGTGTCTCAAGAAGCGGGAGGAAAAATCAGCTTTTAGCCGCGAGGCAAGCCGATGCTGCGGTCTACTCGACCGAAATTATATTTCTTGCACTTAGGCAATACTTCAACGATAAATCTTTTGACCATAGCTGATAAAGGGTAATCCTGGCTTTAATTGCAATAAGAGAGTCCCTTCAAATCGTGAGGTTGATGGAAGGGACATGACTTCTGTCTCATTGAGATAACACAACAACATTTTATCATGCTGTTGATCAAGCAATAACATTGGAACACTGATAAAATGAATAGCAATTTTGTGTAAAAGATTGTCCTTAATTGATGATTCTATTACCGGGCTAATATCTACTTCTCCACCTGGTATTTGTAAATAGAAACAGTGATGGGAATGAAAAATAATATCCAGCTGAGCAAATGAAAGAAAGGATACCGAAAGTTGTTGCTCATTAGAAAAGTAAACTCATGATCATTTTATGATAGTGCTGTATAACAATACAGGATTGAGATAAAGACTAACAAAAATGAGGTGAATAAACTCTCCGCATTCCATGCAATCTTACCCCACATTGCAGCAAAAACAACGATTTTCCTGTTTTTTTGGGTATTTTTTTAGCGTTTAAATTCTACAACCCTTGCTGATAAAGGGTTTTGTTTTTGAACTTAGCTTGTAGTACACAGGGGGGTGT
>MWWA01000047.1_pt1 | contig 41363 bp, 37 predicted proteins | sample 1047341 | NCBI WGS metagenome assembly MWWA01 (sample SAMN06349978, study PRJNA376086) | soil metagenome | isolation source: MS5-1 sample Antarctic (ecotone) soil | place: Antarctica | collected 2015-01-13
ATACTTTTTGCTGACGAACCCACCGGCAACCTGGATGCAGATACAGGTGCCCATATTGAGCAATTAATTTTTGATCTAAATACCGAAGCGGGCACCACATTGGTGCTGGTAACACACGACAGTGAATTGGCTGCACGAACGCAAAGGATCATCCAGTTAAAAGCAGGAAAAATTGTATCTGATAAACCTGTTCTTCATCTTGTATAACGTTATACCTTATACGAATTTTAAAACTTACACTGGTTAGATGGACAGGATCAATCTTGAAAGCAAAGTATATAGTGACGAAAGAAAACTAAATTTCATCTGGCTATGTAAAATGGCCTGGCGTGACAGCCGTCGCAGCCGGAGCCGTCTTTTCCTTTTCATATCTTCTATCATTCTGGGTATTGCTGCTCTAGTTGCTATTTATTCTCTTGGCGATAATCTGCAGCAAGAGGTTGACACCCAGGCCGCCTCCCTGCTTGGGGCCGATCTTGAAATATCAGGTAACAGGGAAGCAAATAAAGAAATGCGCAAAATGATTGATTCGCTTGGCACGGCGCGATCTGTACAACAGAATTTTGCCTCGATGATACTTTTCCCGAAAAATGGAGGCACCCGGTTAATTCAGGCCCGGGCACTTGAAGGGGACTTTCCATATTACGGTTCATTAGAAACTATTCCCGCCGGCGCCGGTAAGCAATTTCGAAATAACCGCCAGGCTGTGGTGGATGAAACACTCATGCTGCAATACAATGCAAACGTTGGTGACTCAATCAAAATTGGGGAGGTAACTTTTGCTATAGCCGGAAAATTATTAAATGCACCCGGACAAACAGGTTTTGGAGCTTCAATTGCACCGATCGTTTATATACCAATGCAATTTATGAAAGCGACCGGCCTGGCTCAGAAGGGTAGCCGTATTGGTTACCGTTACTATTTTAAATTTAGTAAGGCTGAGGAAGCTGAACAGGTATTGGCAAGAATAAAACCGAGGCTTGAGGCAAACGAATTAAATTATGAAACAATTGAAAGTCAGAAAGAGGATACGGGCAGAACGTTTGCAAACCTTACAACTTTTCTTTCACTCGTAGGATTTATCGCTGTTTTACTGGGTTGTACGGGGGTAGCAAGTGCAGTACATGTGTATGTAAAGGAGAAAGTAAATACGGTTGCCTTACTACGCTGTCTCGGTGGCCGGGCTTCACAGGCTTTTTTAATTTTTCTCATACAGATCATTGTAACCGGTGTCATCGGTTCAGTTATTGGTGTTCTCCTGGGTATTGGTATCCAGCAATTATTGCCATTCGTAGTAAAAGATTTTTTGCCGGTGAAAGTGAGCACACCAGTCTCCTGGGTGGCAGTCCTGCAGGGCCTTGTATTGGGCGTATCTATTTCAGCGCTTTTCGCGCTGCTGCCACTTCTCTCTGTTAGGAAAATATCACCGTTAAATGCACTTCGCATGAGCGTGGATCCTCCGAAATTAAAAGGGGATGCGCTTAAATGGATTGTGTATATCCTGATCGTGATATTTGTGTATGCCTTTACGCTATTGCAGGTGAGGGATAAAATGAATGCCTTATATTTTACGGCTGGCATTGGCGCCGCACTGCTTGTGCTCACCTTAATTGCGAAAGGATTAATGTGGGCCGTTAGACATTTCTTTCCATCCGGTTGGAATTATTTGTGGCGGCAGGGCCTGGCAAACCTTTACCGGCCTAATAATCAAACCACCATTCTTATCGTTTCCATCGGCCTTGGTACTGCACTTATTTGTACTTTATTTTTTGTTCAATCTGTTTTAATCAACAGGATCACGCTATCTACCAGCGGAAACCAGCCGAACATTGTTTTATTTGACATTCAAAATAAACAGGAAGACAGTGTAATGGCTCTTGCAAAACAGTTTGGCCTGCCGGTAAAAGAAAAAGTGCCGATCGTAAATATGCGGCTGGAAGAAGTGAACGGTATGAATGCCGGCGGGGCACGTAAGGATACCAGCAATAAATTTTCACGCTGGCTTTTCAGTCGTGAATACCGGGTGACCTACCGGGACTCGCTGACTACCTCAGAAAAAATTACCGATGGTAAATGGAGAGGACATGCTAACGGAGATGTTGTACCCGAAATTTCTATGGAAAAGAACTTTGCCAGGAGGAGTGGACTGAACTTAGGCGATACACTGACGTTTAATGTGCAGGGCTCCCTGATGAAAACGAGAGTAGGAAGTTTTCGCGAGGTAAACTGGGGCGGCATTCAAACAAATTTCCTGGTGGTTTTTCCAACTGGTTTATTAGAAGAAGCGCCACAATTTCATGTATTGCTCACGAGAGTTCCTTCACAACAGGTTTCGGCAAATTTTCAGCAGGCCATGGTGAAAGCCCATCCAAATGTCAGCATTATTGACCTGGGACTTGTGCTTCGTGTTTTGGATGATCTGCTGGAGAAGATTGGTTTTGTCATCCGTTTTATGGCGGGTTTTAGTATAGTTACCGGTGTAGTGGTGCTGATCTCTTCAGTGCTCATCAGCAAATACCAGCGACTGCAGGAAAGTGTTTTATTGAGAACACTTGGCGGAAGCCGGAGACAGATATTTATCATCACAGCTCTTGAATATTTTTTCCTGGGCGCCCTGGCTGCCCTCACGGGAATTTTACTTGCGCTAGGAGCAAGCTGGGCCCTGGCAAAATATATGTTTGAAACGCCGTTTGAACCTGAATTTTTACCTGTAGCAATTTTATTCTGTCTCGTTTGTATCCTGACTGTCGTAATAGGCCTGATCAATAGCCGCGGATTTTTAAACAGGTCTCCGCTGGAAGTGTTGCGGGCAGAAGGGTGACTTTGCAATATTTGTTATTCAAAACCGCCGGGGAACAAACAGGATATTTTTAAATTTTTGAGAGCCTTCGCGTTATTATTGTGAAAGCTCAAGTATAAATGCTGCGTCTTCTCCGATATAATTAGCATGAGATCCTGTACCAAATAATCGTGGAATTTGAAAGGTGACTGAACCGTTTTTTACGGATATTTCTTCTTCGCTTAGAAAACGGCCCCGCCAGGTATGGTATAATCTTAATTTGTATCGCCCGTTTTTTAATGAACCAACAGTCACGCGTACGCCTGCAACATCACTTTCGGGGTTTGCAACCCAGCCGAAAGTAACCTGGTCACCTTTTATCGCATATGCGTCACCGGCAGATGCAGTGATTGAGGCTGAATTTAAATTTGAAAGTTTTGAAAAATTAATGCTGTCTGTAAAATTGCGGATGCTTGTCAACTGGTTGGTCAGCACAGCATCATTCGTCATATTCGAGAAAGCCCACCAGAATGGAGTCATAGCAGCCCCGGTGGACAGGCATACCCACAAAGCATTATGATACTGTGCCAGGTAGCCTGGCATAGACGGTTCATAAAAAGTATGATCCCATCCTGTTTCCCCGATAATGGCCGGCTTGTTGTAACCATTCCAGAGTTTTTTGATTTCGCCTGCGTAGTTAGTATAACTATCCCTAAGAGGATGAGAAACAGCAGAATCCATTGTACTTGTATTATTTATTGCGAATCCCTGCCTTTCATAAATTTCCCTTGCCGCGATATCAAATATCTGGTAGCCTTCATGCCAGAATTCTTTTATCCCACCACTCCTTGTCCCTGTTGTTAACCGCTGGTAGGGATCATTCGACTTTAGATAGTCGTGAACTTTTTTGCCCCAGGCGGCAGCCTGAAGGCTATCGCCTGACACCCAGCCATCAGTGCCATTCACTTCATCTACAATAAACCAGATACCAAGCGCCCGGCTATAGCCCCAGCGTGCAATCATATAGCGGTACAGCTTTTCCTGGTACTTCCATGCTTCATTACTTTTGTAAAAATCCTTCGCAGCAGTTATTTGCTGATAAGGATTTGTTTCCCACCGGATGTTTCCACCTCCCCATACTGTTTCAGAAAGATAAGAGTGAAACCAAAGGTTAAGACTTAACTGCATGTCCCGCTTTTCCAACAGGTCAAATATCTCATCCAAACGTCCGCAAAGATTCTGATCGTACCTGCCGATGCCGCTGCCAATGGATTCAAGGGGCGCAATATATGTACTGATAAAATTTACGCCCAGATCTTTCAGGTTATCTAATTCTTCGGCTTTGATGCGTCCACTATTGTATCCTGAATACCCGTCATTGTACCATAGGCCAACTCCGTAAAAGGGAGTGCCATCCGTAAACTCCAGGTAACGTTGGTTCGTTGCTATTTTTAAAATTCCATGCCAGGGTGATGAGACTGCCTTAAAACTTTTTATATCACTTACGTCTTTTCCTGTTTTATCTTTTACTGTTATCACATATTTCCACACTCCGGTTTCTGTTGGTGCAAAACGTAACTTCCACATAGTGCCGGATGAATAATCATAAAACCCATAGATAAGAAAGGCTTTGCCTGAAGGTGATGTAAAAGTTGCGCTGATATCTATTTCATCAGGATCAAAAGGATTGATAAAATCGGCTTTAATATTTATTCCTACTTCAAACTTGTCAAACCGTTCAACTGAGTCTGCATGTTGTCGAATATTCAAAATTTCCGGAGCTGCGAAGGAGGTCAGTGATAATATGCTTAAAAAAGTCAGGCAAGAAAATAGTTTGGAAAAGATCATGGCATAAATTTTAAATGAAGTTTCAATAAAAATAAGGATTTGTAGATGCAGCCTTCATCATATCAAATAAAAATATTAAAGGAAAGTACTCGTGATCAATCGAGGAATTCCGTTCAAAAGTTATTTTCCAATAAATTGCAGCCACAATTTAAAGAACTAAAATGAGTACGATTAAATGGGAGGGAGTTTTCCCTGCACTCTTAACTCCTTTCAATGAAAATGAGGAAATAGATTTTGACCTTTTTGCAAAAAATCTCCTTGCACAGGCAAAAGCAGGTGTAAGCGGTGTGATCATCGGTGGTTCGCTCGGTGAAGCCAGCACTCTTACAAATGAAGAGAAAAAGCAACTGTTTTTGAAAGCAAAAGAGGTCTTGCCGAAGGATATTCCTGCTGTGATCAATATCGCAGAGCAGGCAACAAAAGTCGCTGTGACATTGGCCCGGGAAGCGGAAGAACTCGGAGCAGATGGCTTAATGCTGTTACCACCTATGAGGTATGCGGCTGACAGCAATGAGACCACAGAATTTTTCAGAAGTGTGGCTTCGGCAACATCACTATCAATCATGCTCTATAATAATCCCTTTGATTATAAGATTCCCATCACGATGGCAATGTTTGAAAATTTACAGGATGTAAGTAACATCGAGGCAGTCAAAGAATCTACACGGGACATCACTAACATAACGCGAATGCTTAACAGGTTTGGCAAACGTTACCGGATTCTTTGTGGGGTGGATACACTGGCCCTGGAAGCACTTTTGCTCGGTGCAGATGGATGGGTAGCGGGATTGGTAGATGCATTTCCCCAGGAAACCGTTTCAATATATAAGCTGGTAAAATCCGGTGAGATTGAAAAGGCCTTGAAGATCTACCGGTGGTTTATGCCGGTATTGGAACTGGACATTCATCCCAAATTAGTACAGTATATTAAACTTGCCGCAACGGCCACGGGTATTGGTAGCGAATATGTGAGAGCACCACGGCTTGTGCCGAAAGGGGAGGAGAGGGCAAAAGTGGAGAAGATAATCAGGGACGCCTTAGCAACAAGACCTCAATTAAAATAATTGAATTTGCTACAATAACAATTACTACGAATACGCCCATCGTTAGATATTTTATAATTCAATCATTTTTAATTAACAAATGTCTTCTCATACTTTTCATTGCTTCGATGCACATGCCTGCGGAAATCCGGTGAGGCTTGTTGTAAAAGGTGGCCCCGATTTGCAAGGGAAAAATATGAGTGAGAAACGTCTTCATTTTCTTCGTGAATATGATTGGATTCGCAAGGGCTTGATGTTTGAACCCCGTGGTCACGATATGATGAGTGGCAGTATTTTATATCCACCACATGATCCGGAGAATGATGTCGCTATTTTATTTATTGAAACAAGCGGCTGCCTTCACATGTGTGGTCATGGCACGATTGGGACTATTACTATTGCAATCGAAAAGGGTTTGATCAAACCCAAAAAACCTGGATTGGTGCGAATGGAAACTCCCGCAGGCATCGTAAATGTGAATTACAAAATGGAAGGAAATAAAGTAAAAAGTGTTAAGCTGGTTAATGTTGCTTCCTACCTCCATTCAGAAGGATTGATAGTAAGTTGCGCCGGCCTGGGTGAGTTGTCGGTAGATGTCGCCTATGGTGGAAATTTTTATGCCATTATAGATGTACAGAAAAACTTTAAGGGTCTCGAGCACTATCCGGCAGAACTACTCATAATCTATGCCCGTGAGTTGCGGAAGAATATTAACAGGCAATATGAATTCATTCATCCGGAGAATGAAAATATCAGGAGTTGTACGCACATTCTATGGACCGGTGCGGTGCTGGAAGCTTCATCCTCTGCCCGCAATGCAGTATGCTACGGCGAGAAAGCAATTGACCGGAGCCCTTGTGGCACGGGCACCAGCGCCCGGATGGCGCAGTGGTATGCAAAAGGTAAATTAAAGAAAGGTGAGAGTTTTATTCATGAGAGCATCATTGGTAGTAAATTCATTGGCACGATAGAAGAAGAAACAGAAGTGAAAGATTTCCCTGCTATCAGACCAGGTATCGAGGGATGGGCAAAGATCTTCGGTGAAAATATAATTACAATTGATCCTGATGATGATCCTTATGCTTTTGGGTTCCAGGTAATTTAGGTTAACTCAATTATGAGACCTTACGCCAACCCGGTGGGGGCTGGGCTGAGAATGGCAAGGCAATGAACTCAACGTTAAAATATTTTGATCCCAATAACGATTTATGAAGCATCATTACAAATAGAATGGACAGTGTAAAACTTGCGGAAAATATTTTTAATAAACATGCTACAGCATATTTAGAGAAATTCAAAGATGTATCTCTATACCAGGAGAGTCTTGACATATTTTGTAATATGTTGCCGAAAAATGCAAGTGTACTCGAAGTAGGTACCGGGCCGGGAAATGTGACAAAACATATTCTTCAACAACGCCCGGATCTTAAACTGACCGGAATAGATATAGCGGCTAATATGATTGACCTGGCCCTGATAAATAACCCTGCCGGCACTTTTATAAAGATGGATTGCAGAGATATTTATTCACTCACAAATAGATACAACGGAATCATCAGTAGTTTTTGTTTCCCATATCTTTCACAGGAAGAGGTGTCAAAATTTATGAAAGACGCGAAAGATAAATTGACTGACGGGGGCATCATATATTTTAGTACAATGGAAGGAAACTACGCTTCTTCAGGCCTGGAAACAACTTCGGCAGGTGAATCGCTTTACATCCATTATCATGAGTACGGGTTTTTATCAGCAGTTTTATTTCAAAATCAATTTAAAATAGTTGATACCAGGCGCAAACAATATAACAATGATAAAGATCAGTCGGTGACTGACCTTCTAATGATTGCGCAGATTTAAAATTTTTTAATGATTAGTTTCCCCTTGAGGAAAATTCCTGGATAAGTGATCTATGCTGTCTGTAAGATGATTGCTACTTTTTCAGATCCCATTTACATCAAATATTCCTTTATTTTTATTTATTCTTTTAAAATAATTTGCTGTTATTTGAATTGACCTCTTTAGGTTGACAGGTTTTTCCATATCGCAAATCAGTTCTTTTCTATTGTATAGTGACGGATTAAATTGATTGCCAGTACGTCGCTGACATTGGAGTAATTGCTCAAATGCTATATAGCTCTTGCAAGAATGGTTGAAACCTGTAACAGAAATTTTGTAATATTTTTTTGATCATATTTCAGGTTAAAAAATTTCGTCGTCACCTCCTTCCATCCTTGTTTATATTCATCAAACAATAACCTGATATCTGAAGCATTGGTGACCAACGTTTGTTGTTTGTTCAAAAAATCTTTATGGACATCAAATACATCATTGTTAGCTGCAACCCGGACACAAATCTTTAATCATGAAAAATTATTACGCAATTCTTGAAACTCATTTTGAAGCTACAGAAGTTGATATTAAAAAATCATTCAGGCGGTGTGCCCTAAAATATCATCCAGATGTGAATAATTCTCCTGATGCCCATTCAAAATTTTTGGATGTATTGGAAGCATATGAAGTTTTAAGCAATTTGACCGAACGTTCTATTTATAATGAACTATATGTAAAAGCATTTAGAAATAAGAACATTACTATAAGCACAACAAATGAACAATTTGAAGAGCGAAATAAAGCCAATAGACAAAAAGCATCGGAGAAAGCAAAATCCTACTCTCAGATGTCTCACGCTAGTTTTGCAGATTATTTAACTAGAGAACTTAAATTAGCATTAACTTATGCATTCCCAATTGGATGGGCATTATTCTTAGTGATAGAAGGCTTCGCTTCGATTTATCTTATATATTTTTTCCTTACGAGCGAAAATTTAAATGACAAAGATCTTGGACCAAAAGCGGCAATTGTTTTCGTAATAATTGCCATTATATTTTTTGCATGGGGTTGGAATGAATTCCAGAAAGCTAGAAAAGGCTATAACAATGACCGAAGGTCTAATATTATTTAAGCCATTATAAAGAGCACTTGCTTTGTAAATCTTGACTACAGCATTCATTTTGAGCATCAACAACTGTAACTTCGGGAAAAATATTTATTATGGAAAACCTTTCTAAAGAAATTGAAACATACTCACTCCGAATTGCAACAGAAACGGAGAATTATACTAATTGGAATAATCGAGGTTATTACAAAATGAAACAAGCAATAAATGAAAATAATATTGATTTATTAAAAGAAAGTATTACTGACTTTGAAATTGCTATTAAATATTGTAGTTCCATTCATCGCAACAACATATATTTTATTGCGGAAAGCAATATTCAAGACGCTAAAAAAAGTTTAGTCAGTTTAAGACAAAAAGCAGAATAAGTTTTGAACAATTTGTTTCGATGACAGCTAATTGCGGAGTAAGGGTATGCAGCTAACAATCGGTTTGCTTCTATGCTGGCAGACGGAATAACAATCGGCTGCAAATCGCTATCAGCTTTAGTTTCGGCTGGACGTTCAATTCTCAACTTTTAGTTGTTAACTTCATCATCAGTTTTTCAAATCGGCTGCGGTTCCGGGCTGGACAAGCTATGAATACCAGCACAGCAGCAAGCCGTCAACGGTAAGTTGCAGCAAGTATCCGAGTTGATATATGGCTTCTTCCTCACCTGCAAGCAATGGATGCAAAGCATACTCCTTCCCAACATTATGCTGGCAGCTCCTTTTTTAAAAGTAATAGTTTGAAGAGAATGAAACGACAATAATTCAGGCATCGTTTGCCCCATACTTTCATCCTGTGCTTCCAATGCACGTGCCGAACAGACTGCAAAACCGGGATTGGCATTTTCCAGTAGTTTATTATATAAATATCTGCCGGCTACTATCTCAGCGGATGAATTATCGTTAGAGCGTTTATCCCAGGCGGTAAGGATCGCCTTTGCGTCGTAACGGGCGGAATCTGTAAGGTCATCGGAGAGGGGGGGGGGTAAGAGCACCGAGATAAAGTCCACATTCCTTTTCTTTTTTAGCAAGCTTGCTTCCCCGCAAAGTTGCAAACCACTTATTGACAATAGCACTTTGAATGGTGTAAAACCTTATCCTTTTTAACTGCTGCTGATTTCAGTACCTGTCCTGTGTGATGAATGCTTCTTTCTATGTCCTTTACAAGCGCATTGTATTCGTTTTTGTTTTTTTTTGAAAATAGAGTAGTCCATACCGGCATAGACAATTATCGCATTCCAATATGTAAGTAAAGAAATCAAAAATTTAATTCCGGAATGAATTAATTAGCGGGAAACAGGCTTTTGTCTATTCCCGGTAACAACTTCAGCGCATTCTTATAGTAGATCTTTTTTAACACTGAATCTGGCAGGTCCAGGCCATACATCGCCCAAAAAGCGTGATATTTTTTGTGATAAGGAAAATAATCATCTGCAGTCTCCAGCACGCGAAAGTATGTCGTGTATTCTTCAGGCACCCAGCTATCCTTTCCAAAAAGAATTCTGTTCTGGTATTTTTCGAAAAATGCTTTTGCTGCACGTGGTTGGCGGCCTAGCTCTGCGATGATCGCCCCAAATTCGGTATAGACATTTGGCATTTCGTCAAGTAACTTACCTAATGTAGCCAGGTCGTTTGCATACCAGCCGAAGTGCGCATTGATGAATTTTGTTTCAGGGTGTTTTTTAAACATACGATGTTGCTCATCAATTAACGTTTGCCAGGGAGCGGGATCTGTACCACTGCGTTTACGGTTTGGCCGTGTTGCAAGCTCAAGCCATCTTTCGTTGTTTGCATCCATAGTTTGCCAAAAAGGCTTGGGATCTGCAGTATGGATCAATACCGGGATATTGAGTTGACCGCATTTATGCCAAATTGCATCAAGCCTTACATCGTCTATTGTTACCCTTTTCCCATCGGTGTCTTTTACCGAAAAGCCGAGGCTTTTAAAGATCTTCAATCCCCCCGCTCCGTTTTTTACATCTTCTTCCAACTGCTTTACGGCATTTGCTGTCCAGTCTTTTTCTCCAATTTTTTCAAAGTTGATATTAGCGAAAATTACAAACCTACGGGGTGCAGTAGTTTTGATATTTTCAACTGACTTTTTAAGGCTTTCACCACTCCCACCACTCAGGTTGATCATCACTGCCATGTTCACTGTGTCCATTACAGAAGTCAGTTCTTCAAGATCCTTACTGCCCATATTCCATTGATGATTGTGAATGTCAATGAATGGATATTTGGCTTTGGTCACAATGTGCTGTGATGTAATCAAAGTGCTTGGAGGATTATAACTTTCAAAATCCATTGAAGGCTGCGACTGGGAAAAAATGGTTTCGCCAGAAAAAATAAAAAGGATACAAAGAAAATATCTCACTGTGGTATGATTAATAAAATGAATTGTGGCTAATTTAGGAAAATAAAGTAACGTACGATGATTTGATGATTCAGATAGCTGCTCTAAATGAAGAGTTTAGTCTAAAATGATTATTGGTAAAAGTAAAATATCGAAGTTTCAGATTTGTATGAATTAATTTAGGCTCTCAACTTTTTTAAAAATTATTTTATTGTGAATTCAGATCGAAGAAAATTCTTAAAAGCGTTGGCTATTCTCCCGGTATTTGCCGGAACGGAAAGCTTAGATAATTTTCCCAACGTGAAGCCAGGTGCGAAAACCCCGGAGCGTAATTTAAAGATCAGCCTGAATGCTTTTTCATTTAATGAGCCATTATCGAAAGGAACGATGTCGTTGGATGATGTGTTAGACTTTTGTGCTGATACCATTATACAGGCCGTTGATCTTACAGGATATTACTTTCCCGGCTATCCTGATGTGCCACCCGACGATTACATTTATCATATTAAAAATAAGGCATTCAGACTGGGGTTAGATATAAGTGGAACAGGCATCAGAAATGATTTCACAGAGGCTGATGTTTCAAAGAGAAGAGAGTACATTTCCTTAATAAAGAACTGGATCGTTTGTGCATCTAAATTAGGTGCACCGGTCATTCGAATTTTCGCAGGATCAAAAATACCGGACGGTCATACATGGGAGCAGGTAGCCGGTTGGATGATGCAGGATGTAACGGAGTGTGTTGATTTTGGAAAACAGCATGGTGTGATTATCGGTCTTCAAAATCATAATGACTTCATTAAAACTTCTGACGATGTTCACAAGATCATGAGCATGCTCTCTTCAGAATGGTTTGGACTTATACTCGATACCGGCAGCTACCGTACGGGTGATCCGTACTCCGAAATTGCTGCGACGGCTAAGTATGCCGTGAACTGGCAGCTTAAGGAAAATGTTTTTGTTGATGGAAAGGAAGTACCTGCCGATCTCTATAAAATCTTTACGGCTATTAAGAATTCAGGCTATCGTGGGTATCTGCCGATAGAAACTCTCGGTGAAGGAGACCCGAAAAAAAAGATCATAGTTTTCCTCGAAAAAGTACAAACAGCGTTACATTAATCACACTAAATCGCTTTCCAGATAAAAAATTAATATTTTGATGTGCTATATTTTGTCCTTCAAAACACTGCTCTGAAGTTATCAATTTTTCTTGCCCCATATGCCGCAATGAAGTTTGTTCCAGAGGAACATTTTATGGGTAGCAAAATGAAAACGTGAATTTCGTTCCGTAGGAACGTTTCGTGCTATTGTTTTAGATTACCCAAAAAATGAATTATGAATCGGTGAAAATTACTCTCATGTTAAATATCTATTTCTCCGAAGGAGCCCTATGGACAAGCTACACATTCAATTAGTTTTTACCGTAAAATACTGCACTGCGCTAATTCCTAAAGGGTGGCAGTGGAGTTTGATGAAAAATATATTTTCAAGGCACCGGCTTAGTACAAAACGTTCCTACGGAACGAACTGCCAGATTATTTCTATTACTACCTACAAAATGTTCCTATGGAACAGGTAAAATTCTCATTACACCTCGAAATATTAATTAGCTCGTTCTCCAGATAAAAATTAATTGGTAAAATGCAGTCTGTAACTTCACCAGTTCAAAAATTTCTTTAACTAAAAATATATGACGAACCATCACCAGCCAGTATTTGCGAACGGCAAGATCTGCTACCTGGAAATTCCGGCGATTGATATACATCAGTCCGCAGAGTTTTATTCCGAAGTGTTCGGATGGAAGATCAGGCACGACGGGAAAGGACAGCTTTCTTTTGATGATACTGCCGGTCAGGTGAGTGGCATGTGGGTGCTTAACAGGCAACCCGCAGATACCCCGGGGATAATGATCTCGTTGATGGTATATGATCTTGATGAGTCTAAAAAGCTGGTAATTGAGAATGGCGGTAAAATTATAAATTCACCAGGCGAAAATAGCGTTGAGCCAATCTGCATATTTTCTGATCCTGCGGGTAATGTTTTTTGCCTGTATGAGGATAAATCATCTATTGATAGCATGACCAGCGGGGGCATGTAATTTATCTAAATCTGAAAGGTTTTGAAGCAACCAAATTGTAGCTCAACCCGGTTTAGTTTGTAAACGGGAATTTACTTCTTCAAAGAAAAGATTTAACTTCAGGATGCAAGGACAAACTATCGCCCTTTTCCAGCTAATTGATCATCAGATGCGTACTCAGTTCTTCAGGATAATCCCGTTTTTTCTTGCCTGTAATATGAGTACCTTTTATAGCTACGCACAAGTTTGTCCGGCAAACATTGATTTTGAGGGCGGAAATTTTAATGAGTGGCAATGCTACGAAGGTGGCGTTGAAGCCCTGGGAAATCGCAACGTTATCACGCTTTATCAAACCGGTGCTCAGCCAAACCGCCACACTATGTTAAAAACAGACGGCAGGAATGCGGTGGACCCTTTTGGCGGATTTCCTGTTAACTGTCCGAATGGTAGTGGTAATTCTATAAGGCTGGGCAATAGTCTTGCTGGTACAGAAGCAGAAGGTGTAGCTTATACTTTTAAAATTCCCGATGGTCAGGATGTATATTCCCTCATCTATCATTACGCCGTGGTGTTCCAGGATCCGAATCATGAACCATTTCAACAACCCCGCCTGGAAATCGAAATTTCTAATCTTACAGACAACAAAGTAATTGACTGCTCTTCATTTACATTCTTTGCAACGGGAACGCTACTTCCAGGTTTTTTTCTGTCACCAAATCCCCGGGGCGGCACACCTGTCTGGTGCAAGGATTGGTCAGCCGTTTCTGTGAATCTTAATGGAAATGCAGGGAAAACTATCCGGCTTTTTTTTAAAACTGCCGATTGCACGTTTCGCCGGCATTTCGGGTACGCATATATTGATGTCAACTCTGAATGTTCGAGTGAGTTTGTGGGGTCAGCATATTGCAGAGATGATACAGCAGTAAACCTGACAGCTCCATTTGGTTACAGCCAATACAAGTGGTATAATAGCAATTTTACCCAAGAGTTAGGTACCACCCAAAGCATTCGTTTTCAACCTGTACCACCGCCTGGCTCAACCTTCGCTGTAACTGTAGTGCCCTATAATGGCTATGGTTGTCCAGACACATTAATAGCAACATTGTCAGACACGCTAACGTTAAAAGCCAGGGCAGGTTTGGATACATTCTCCTGCAATTACGAGCCTGTACCCATCGGATCGAATTACCGGCCCGGGCTAGTATATAGCTGGAGCCCCGCCACAGGTTTATCAAACCCGAATGTAGCCAATCCATTTGCCTCACCCGGAAACACCACCCGCTATATTCTTCGAACGAGCAATGATGGAGGTGGATGTGCGGATTATGATACGGTGATCGTGCGTGCTTCAGTTATTGATAGCACTATAAACATCAGGGGTTCACCAATGTATTGCTCAGATAGTGGTGACAGCTCTATTTTGATAGTGAAGCCTGCGGATGATATTCAATGGTACAGAAATGATTTGATTATAGCAGGTGCTACCCGGCGGGAATACCATGCTATGTCCAATGGTTTATATACTGCTTTGCTGCATGATGATGAAGGATGTACCGTACAGACTGAAGGCATATCTGTGCAGATAGATGATCCGGTACCAGGCATCATGTATCCCGTGGAATATGCTGTTATTGATCAGCCAATGGATCTCCACGCCCGGAAGATCGGTGATAGTGTATTGTGGAGCCCCGGGTTATTTCTAGATAATATCAGCACTTACGATCCTGTTTTCCAGGGTATTTCAGATCAGTTATATCAGATTGCCTTAAAAACAAATAGTGGCTGTCTGACAATAGATACGCAGTTAGTAAAAACAGTGGACAGGGTGGAGGTGTATGTTCCAAATGCATTTACGCCAAATAATGATGGATTAAATGATCTGTTACGCCCTACTTTAATGGGGGTAAAGACTTTAAAATATTTTAGAATATTCAACAGGTGGGGCCAGTTAATTTACCAAACCTCGACTGCACATGAGGGATGGGATGGCACTTTGAGGGGAGCGCCGCAACTTTCACAGGTCTATGCATGGATAGCAGAGGCTGTTGGTGTAGATGATAGAATTTATACCAGGCGTGGTTCTACAGTTCTTGTCAGATAGTAAATCCGGGATAAAGTAATTTTCAAAAAAGTTTCCTTCAGCATGTCGAATGAGCAGTAATAGAAATTGCGCCATTAATAAAGCCAGTGGCCGGTATAAACTTTTCAAGAAACTTTTTGAATATTCGCAGGGCCGGTGATCTTATGCGAGTCTTCCAGCCGCCAGTTTTTTGACTCAATGATTTCAGTTAGTATCGTTCGCATTTGTTCCTTGGCGATCCTGGGTAGACCGCTTTTCATAGCAGAAATTTCAACCTGCTTTTTTCCATTTGCCTGTATCAGGGTTAAATCATTTCTGTTTACAAGATTCAAAATGCCTTCATCAAAATTGTAATATTTATAATCAGGCTCTATACTTAATATCTGAGGCTCAGGAAATGAAACCAGTTTGATCGTATGATCTTCTTCATTTGTTTCCCAAACACATTTTTCGAAATCAAAACCAACAAGCACTTTTGCATTTATAATCACAAGAGCTCTCCTGGTTGAGGGAATGATTCCAAAGATTTTTTTGGACTCTTCATAGTTATACAATTCGTTAAACTGCCCTTCAGCAGTTACGATCTTAAAAACTTTCCGGATGCTTTCTACAATTGTATGCGAACTTTCTGCTATTACCTGGTTGGTATTCCTGGCCATCAACCGCCAGATCAGGAACATGATAATAGCGCCAACAATAAGGCCGGTAATGAGCAGACCCGCTCCATTTTGGGAAGGTATAGCCCTGTAAGACGGGGAGAAAAAATTCCAGATGAACAAGATCAGTAATAAAGCGCCTCCGATATAGGCAATGGCTTTCAGGTTTTTTCTCATCAGGTTGAAAATTTATTTTGGTTCATTGCATACAAAGCTAACAATATATAAAAATGTAAGGTCTTTACCATATACAATGGACAAATGAAAAAACCGGTTAAAAAGTCTGTGCTAACAATAATACATTCAAAATTGTTTCTGATATTCGTCTTAGCTTGAATAATAATCTGATTACGCGTGATCAAATACATCAGGACGAACTTTTACAATGAGGACTTCATTGGCCTGGTAAAGAGGTTAGATGCTGACCTGGCGGAGAGGGATGGTGAGGAGCATGCGTTCTATTCTCAATACAATAAAATTGATCTGCTGCAACATGTGATCGTGGCATATCATGCGGATGTGCCTTCCGGTTGCGGAGCTATTAAAAAATTAGGACCAGAGGTTATGGAGGTAAAAAGGATGTACACGCTGCCTGAGAAAAGAGGATTGGGAATTGCCTCAGGCATCCTTAAGCGGTTGGAAAATTGGTCCATAGAACTTAATTGCTTTCAGTGCAGGTTAGAAACAGGAAAAAAACAACCTGAAGCTATCTCGCTATATACAAAAAGTGGCTACATCTTCATCCCTAATTATGGCCAATATGCGGGAATATCCAATAGTATATGTTTTGAGAAAACCCTGACCAGGGCAACTAACTTTCATTCATGAACAAGCCCGCGGAATTATATAACGGTGTAGAAATCTGTGTGGCCAAGACTCCAGGCGAATGGAGAAAATGGTTGCAAAAAAATTCTGAGGAAAAAGATTCGGTTTGGTTGATTATTTATAAAAAACAGTCTGGAATAAAAAGCGTCTATTATCCCGAAGCTGTGGATGAAGCTTTGTGCTTCGGCTGGATAGACAGCAAGGCAATAGGCGTGATGCAGATAGCTACTATCAATATTTTTCAAAAAAAAATGCGAAAAGCAAATGGAGTAACCTGAATAAAACGAAGGTGAAAATGCTGATAAAAGAAAAAAGAATGCAACCCGGGGGAATGAAGATGATAGAGATCGCCAAAGAAACCGGAACCTGGAAGGCGCTTGATAAGGTGGAAAAAATATATCTGCCAAAGGAACTTGCTGATCAATTTAAAAAAGACAGGATTGCTTTTGAATATTGGAAAAAATTTCCCCCCTCTGCAAAGAAAGCTATTCTTAAATAGATAGACAATGCCCGGAAGCCTGAAACCCGCATGAATAGGATACTGGAAACGATTACCAAAGCGCATGATAACATAAGAGCCAATCAATATATCCGGAAATAAGTTTTATCAGAACATCAGGATGCTCGTACTAGCGGTACTGTAAAATAAAAGACCGAGCCCGCAGAAACTTCGCTTTCCGCCCATATCTTGCCCTGGTGAGCGTTGATGATTTGGCGGCAAAGAAATAATCCCATGCCTATACCTTCGAGATGCTTTGATTTATCTACCCTGTAAAAGCGGTCAAATATGAAGGGCATTTGATTTTGTGGGATGCCCATACCTTCATCTTTAACACTGATCTTTGCATGTTCACCATCCTGCACCAAGTGTACGGTTACAATTGTTTTCTCCGGTGAATATTTCATAGCATTGCTGAGGAAATTAGTAAGCACCTGTATTAAGCGATGCCTGTCTCCAGCAACCTCAAAACCGCCATCGCCGGTTCTTTCTATCTGGTGCGATTTATCTACCACCTTTACAGTATCAATTGCTTCGGAAACCATTGATCCGAGGTTAAACGTAGTATATTCTAACTTCATATGTCCGGCGCTAACCCGTGTAGCATTATATAGATCAGAGATCATTTTGTAAGCCTGTCTATACTTCTCTGGTTTCTTACGAGCAAAAATTCTACCTGCGCATTCTCTATTTCTTTTAGTTCGCTTTGCATCAGTTCATTTACAAGTGAAAGATTTGCCAATGGATTTTTGAGTTCATGAGCTATAAAACCAATCACGTCTTCACGACCTCTTTCTACCTGTTTATAAATCGTAATGTCATGCAGCACAACTAACACATTATTTTCATCTCCTTCTTCCTTCATCGAAACACAGCTTACATCGCAGGCAATGTTCTCCCCTTTTGCGCTCTTAATAGTCACCGGGATATTGCTGAAACTTTTTTCATGATCGATAGCTCCCCGGATATTTTGAATGACTATTTCACAACCATCACAATTTTTGATTAGCTGTTCAAAATTGATCTTTTCATCAGGTTGCAGGATTGATTTGAATAATTTATAAAATGCCCTGTTGCCCTTTATCACATCCAGGTTTTGATCAACCACTATTACAGCATCTTCTATTGCCGCAAGTATGTTTTCATTGAATTGGTTGAGTTTTTGGAGAGATATTTCAGAAGTTTTTTGCTTATGGATATTTTGGATCACTTTTAGGATAATCGGTTCACCATCATTTCCTTCAACCAGCACGGATTCACCACTTACCCATGTGAAAGTCCCGTCCTTTGAAACAAGATAATTATTATCAAAAGCCTGACCTTTAGATAACACGTTGCGAAGCTCTTTTTCAGGCTTGCCTTTTTCCCTGTCTTCTTCGGTAAAAAAAAGGGAGATATAAACACCTTCCACATCCTTCTGCGTATATCCGAAACATTCAGTAAATGCATTGTTTATACCGATGACCGTCCCATCTTTGCTGATCAGCAATACATTGTTTTGAACTGCCTTGTCAAACAGTGCTGTAAATATTTCATTGCCTGAAAGTAGAGAAGAAAAATCTTTGAGCATTCTGAATCTTGGTTGTAGTAATTGGTTAGCATATTCTTTCCGTTTGTAACAGTCTAAATTGTCTTAATTGAAAGAATAATAAAATCTGAAAGATAAGTTTCGTAATCTTTGGAACTAAAATTTAACTGATCAATTTTTATTTACTTGAAAGTATGAAAATATTTAATATTCCACTATTCAACCCATTCAACCCCTTGCTTTAGGCATCTTTCGTAGCATATTATGTACATTGCAAAATACACCCGGAAAATATCATAACATTATAAAAATATCTCCTTAGAGAAATGAGCAAAAAGAAAAAAGTAGGAAATACACTTACAGGAATATTAGAGATAACGAGGGCAGGCATCGGATATGTATTGGCAAACGGTGAAGGAAAGGATGTATTAGTTCGTCCTCATAATTTCAACAAAGCATTAGATGGTGATCTGGTAGTTGTAAAAGTTAAAAGTGCTACACGCGGCAGAGAAGAGGGCGTGGTGCAGGATGTATTAGATCGTAAGCAAACTGAATTTATCGGGCAAATAGAAGTAAACTCAAATTTTGCTTTCTTTAAACCGGATACAAGAAAGCCAGTGCCGGATTTCTATATAAGTAACGCTAATCTCAACGGTGCGGTAGATAAAGATAATGTGGTGGTGAGATTTATTAAATGGGCAAATGGTGAAAGGAAGCCTGAAGGGGCGGTAGTTTCCGTACTCAAAGCACGGGATAAAAATGACCTGGCTATGAAACAGATCATTATTCAAAATGGCTTCCCTATAGAGTTTCCGGAAAAAGTTATTGAAGAAACCACCAGTCTATCTGGTGAAATAGACCCTTCTATTATTAGTAAAAGACGGGATTACCGGCATGAACTTACTTTTACGATTGACCCTGAAGATGCAAAAGATTTTGATGATGCCTTGTCAATAAAAAAACTCAATAAAGATGAGTATGAACTGGGTGTTCATATTGCGGATGTTAGTCATTTTGTAAAACCGGGTACAGCCACGGACGAGGAAGCCTACAGCAGGGCGACAAGCGTCTATTTGCCCGACAGGGTAAATCCTATGCTGCCGGAAAAAATATCCAATGAAGTTTGTTCACTGCGGCCTAATGAAGACAAACATACTTTTTCAGTTGTATTTAAATTTCATAAAGGAAAAGTAAAAGACTCCTGGATTGGCAGAACTTTTATCAACAGCGATCACCGGTTCAGTTATGAGGAAGCCCAGCAGGTTATTGAAAGTGGGAAAGGTAAACTGTCCCGTGAACTAAAATGGCTTAACGATACCGCCAAAGTGTTGAGAAAAGAGCGGTTTAAAAATGGCGCCATCAATTTTTCGTCAACGGAACAAAAATTTAAACTGGACGAGTCCGGCAAGCCTGTTGATATCATTGTAAAAGAAAGTAAAGATGCACATCAGTTGATAGAAGAATATATGCTGCTTGCTAACAGGACAGTTGCTGCTTTTGTTACCAAAGCCAAAGTGCAGAAAAAGCCTGTGCCGTTTCCCTACCGGGTGCATGATACCCCTGATGAAGAAAAATTAAAACCGTTTGCAGCTTTTGCAAGAAAGTTTGGATACAAGTTCGATATTAATGATCCTGCTGCCATCGCCAGTTCTTTTAACCAATTAATGCTTGATGTGCATGGAAAACCAGAGCAGCATGTGCTGGAACAACTCGGTATTCGCACGATGGCCAAAGCCCTCTATACAACTGACAATGCGGGACATTACGGGCTGGGCTTCCAGGATTATTGCCATTTTACTTCACCCATCAGGCGCTATCCCGATGTGTTGGCCCATCGCGTCTTGCAGGAGATCCTGGATAAAAATATTCATCCGGATAAAAAGATGGAAGACAAGTGCAAGCATTGCAGTCTGAAGGAAAGAGCTGCTATGGAAGCTGAGCGCTCCGCAAATAAATACAAACAAGTCGAATACATGATGGATAAGGTAGGAGAGGAAATGGATGGCGTCATCAGTGGTGTAGCCTCTTTTGGTTTTTGGGTGGAGACCATAGAAGAAAAATGTGAAGGATTGGTATCGGTGCGTGATCTTTCAGAGTTTGATGACTTCAGGCATGATGAAGCAGATTATTCTCTTGCAGGGATCCATACCGGTAAAAGATTCAGGATGGGCGATAAAATTCATATTAAGCTTGTGGCTGCAAACCTGGATAAGAAGCAATTAGATTTTGAATGGAACCCCGATATTAAAAATATACTTTCTCCCACAACTTCCGAAAAGAAAAAGAAAAGAAAAAAACATAGGTAGGTACCTGTTAGGTAAAAAAATGCACCTGGGTTATTAACTATTTTTTCCTTTTTTTCCCAATTGGATTTTTCAGTTTTCGTTTGTTTTCAATATTGAGAAGCTGAAATATTCGCCGAAATCCATTCAATTGGTAATTCAAAAACCTTTTATATAACTCTTTTTTAATCCTTTAAAATCAATAAATTTAAGAGTTATTATTCTCAAAACACTGGGCCCACTCCGGCACCGGAAAATATTTTCAATCCTGCCTTAGGATTGCGTTGCGACTTGTATTTTAACCTTCATAGAAATCCTTGAATTTCCGCTCCTACCTTATTACCTTATTGTAAGTTTGTCTTTGTACGCGGTCGCTTTATTAAAGCACTGGACATGCATAAGCTTCTCTTAGTAGCGGTTGGGCATAACATAATGAAGCAGCAAAAACTTCTAAATCTTGCCAGGCATCATGCGCATTCATGATCCGCATTTAATAAATCCATCGGATTCAACCCTTTCAGGGTTGGTGCCGGTTTTTATCTTTTACCCCGGTTTTTACAACCGGGGTTATTCAAAGAAAAGCCCTTCAGGCTTGGGAGGAAATACCCCAAAGACGCTTTAGGATTGCTTTGCCACTTTGTATTTTCACCTTATAGATTACTCTTTTTTAATCCTTGAAATCAATAAATTTAATAAGAGCTATTATTCTCAAAGCACGGGGCGCAGCCTTGTCTGGATACTTCGTAGAAAATCAAAAGTAATTTCTGCAACCTTATTTCTTTATTGAGATATTATTTGCGTAAAAAAAATAGCACGGCCAGAAAAGAGAAATAATTTATTTTTTGCTAAATAGGTTTATGGTTAATATTATAAACCCGGAAGGACATTCACAAATGTAAATTGCTTCTAAAAGCATTCCTGATATTTCAAATCTGATTCTTTCTAAAACTATCAGCGTCGAATCTTTTGATAAAGTCGAATCTTTTGATAAATTTTTATGCATTTAATTTGCATACATTTTATTTGTTCGAAAATATGCTTTCATTCCAGGAACTATCTGCACGCTTTGACGAAAAATTTAATCAACGCCTTTTCCCTGCAGAGCCGCCGGCATTGTATGATGCAGCTCATTATATTTTAGATCTGGGCGGTAAAAGGATCAGGCCGTTGCTCTGCCTGATGGGAAGCGAATTATTTAATGACATAAGTCCCGATGCTTATCATGTAGCCACCGCTATTGAGCTCTTTCACAATTTCACTCTGTTGCATGATGACATAATGGATAAGGCCCCGTTGCGCAGGGGTAAACCAACTGTTCACAAACAATTTAACGAATCCACTGCTTTACTGGCAGGAGATGTGATGCTGGTAAAAGCTTATGAATATCTCAACAAAGTAGATACTTTATATATCCATAAGATCATGGATATTTTCAGTAAAATGGCGAGAGAAGTTTGCGAGGGCCAGCAAATAGATATGATTTTGGAGCAACGCGATTCCTTAAGTACGGAAAACAATGTTTCCATGAAGGAGTACCTGCAAATGATCACGCTGAAAACATCTGTTTTACTTGGAGCTGCCCTGCAATGTGGAGCAATACTGGGCGGGGCGGGACGGGGAAACCAGGAACTCATTTATAGTTTCGGTAAAAATCTTGGTATCGCCTTCCAGGTGCAGGATGATTATTTAGATGCATTTGGTGATCCGGAAAAATTTGGCAAACAACCTGGTGGAGATATTTTAGCGAATAAAAAAACTTTTTTATTGATAAGGGCTTTGGATACCGCGGACAAAAATCAAAAAAAAGCACTGCTGGAAATTATGGATCAGGATGGCGGAGACAAAGTATCCAAAGTGTTACAAATTTATAAGGAATGTAAAGTAGAAGAGTGGGCAGTAGATTTGAAAAAAGAATATATGGGTCAGGCCCTGAACGACCTTGATGAAATCGCCGTGGTATCAGTCAGGAAGAACAGACTGCGGGAGGTGGCAGAATTTCTTTTAAACAGGGATATATAAAATAGAAATAGTCACCGAACATTTTATTATTTCTTCTTACATTTAATACCTGCGATTGCTTGTTGTATTATACAACAGAAATCTAATTCATGCATATAACACCACTTGAGTCCGAAAAGCTGATGGTATTCCTGGCAGGCGAGCTTGCTGAAAAACGCAAAGCCGCGGTTTAAAATTAATTTACCCGGAATATTTGCAATGAAAGTAGAAAATAGCAGCACTGCCAACAAGTACATTAAGAAAATTACGCTGAATGGAAAATTATATTTAAATCCTTATTTAATGTATGCTGATATTGTGAATGGCGGTATTTTGAATATTAAAATGGGTCAAAACCCTCCTAAAAAATTTGGTATTGCTGTACATAGCAGACCCCTGCTTTTTAATAAACAAAACAGTGTCGTCCGGTTAGCAACTTTTGTTTACGAGCAAAATATTCATTTGTGGCTATGTTGATACATAATATCTTCTTGAGCTATTCCAGATCTGATGGATATGATTTTGCAAAGAAATTAGCAGATGGTTTGCAAAATGAAGGCTTTGATGTTTGGATAGACAAGGATGATATAAGGGCAGGATCAGCCTGGTATATAGAAATTGAGAAGGCCCTGGAGAACTGCGATTGCCTGTTATTTATAGAAACAGAAAATTCGGTGAGGTCTGAACATGTGCTCGATGAAGTTTATTATGCACTTGAACAAAAGAAAAAAATAATTCCATTGCTTGTGGTGGAGAGCAAAACGCCCTATCGCCTAAAGAAATTCCAGCATGTTGACTTTACTTCAGATTATGAAGCGGGGTTAGCGCACCTCATCAGGGAGCTTAGGAATGAAGTGGCTGATCACCTTGTCACTGAGGAAAAATTGAATTCTAAGAAAGGAAAAACAGAGCATAAAAAAGATAACTGGATATTAATGGCGGTGTTTGCAGTGGTTTTGATCATTGCCTTTGCCATCATTTACAATCGAAGAGTTGATATTCCAGAAAACGAAAGTACTCCGTTGACCAACAACCAAAGCGCCGGTGATTCTGCAGTGACACCATTGACAACTACAGATACTAATTCAGTGGTGAAAAAATCAGCAAATCAACTCCGGGAAAAGAAAGTGATAAATAATAAAGTGTCCCCCGCTTCAACATTGAAAGAGGAAAAATCAGGGATATCAAATGAGGCAGTGGAAGGTGACTGGAGAATAGTTGGTGTAGAACCCAGTCAAAAATCTTTTAGTGGTTACCTGAAAATCGAAAAAGATGGAGAGAGAAATATTACTATTAAAAACTACATCCAATTTTATTATAAAAAGATGAACGATACTTTATTTCTAACTGTCCTTAATGCATTTGCAGGCTGTAATTCCTGTGAACTCAATAATGAAATAAAATTAAAGGTGGAAGATATAGCAGTTGGTTCTCAATACTATCAAACAGTAAAAATGGAGGCCAGCAAGGAGCAGACACGCTGCTGACGGCCGGAGCTAATAAATCAGTTCGTGCTGCCATGTCTTTAAAATTCCTTGATAACAAGACTGCTGTCATTAACATTAAAAAAAGTGCTGTAACTGATCTATCACGCGGATTGCAATTAAAACCCTTCGACTATTCAATTCGATTTGCTAAAATAGATGATTGAACTGCAAAGTAGTATTGCCTTGGCGGTAAGTGGTTGAAAATTTATTAGTACTCTACTGAATATCTTTGCCTGATGCCTCCCTTTTTTTAAATTCTTTTTTAGTGATTCCATATACCATAAGAGTATGAAATACCCCATTTTTACATACATGTTCTTTTAGTTCGCCCTCTTTTAGAAAGCCACAATTTTGCATCACTTTTCCTGATGCAGGGTTTATTTCAAAATGTGAAGATGTGATTTTGTTGAGTCCAAGTTTTCCAAACCCAAAATTAATAATTGCACCGGCAGCTTCCGTTGCAAAACCATTACTCCAAAATGGTTCCGCAATCCAGTAGCCGGCTTCCGCCCGCAGAAACTTTTGTTCGACGGTCAGCGATATTCCACCTTTTAATTTATTCTCAGCTTTTAGGCGTATGCCAAATATAAAATTAGTCTTATTTCTGAATCCTTCATTCGCAAGATTGATCCAGAAAACTGCATCTTTTTCAGTGTAAGGAAAAGGCAGGTTCATGGTGTGAGCGGAAAAATTTTGGTTCGAAGCATACTTCACAATTTGTGGAATATATTCAGATTTTAATTCTGTTAAAACAAGTCTGTCTGTTTCTATTTCCGGGAAAGGCTCCATTATTTATCTGGATTAGTTTGATTAAGCCAGGCCACATGTTGTTCCGATTCGTGTTCCTGATTTATAATATCTCTGTAAAGATCAGGACGCCGTGCCTGTATGTACCGGAAGCCTCCTGCATCGGTGAGTTTGTGAGGGACTATTGTGGCCACTACAAAACTATCATCGAAAGAGCGACACTCGGCAAGAACGTCTCCAAAAGGATCAACGATCATGGAACATCCATTCTTCAACTGGTCATCATCCATGCCGATCGCATTTGAAAATACAGCATACACTCCATTATCGTAGGCTCTTGCAGGTAGCCATTTCATTAACCAGTTTCTTCCTTTCATTCCATCGAATTCCAATCGCAAAGAGGTTGGGTCTGCTTGCCGGTTTACCCAAAGTTTTGGATCTACGAAACCTGCACCAGGTCTGGTGGACGGGGTACACATCGTAACATGGGGCATAAATATAATGTTAGCTCCCAATAGTCGTGTCGCTCTTACGTTTTCAATGACATTATTATCATAGCAGGTGAGAATACCACATTTCCAACCATGTATCTCAAATAGACAATAACTTTCACCTTGTTTTAGATCGGAATGGATAAACGGATGAAGCTTTCTGTGGCTGGTAATGAACCCATTTTTGTCTACACAAACATAAGTATTGAATAAATTGTTTTTTTCATCCTTCTCAAAAAGTCCGGCTAAGATAGTAATGTCAAATTTTTTTGCGATTTTGTTAAGTGATTGAATACTTTCTCCGTCGGGGACGACTTCAGCTACGTTAAGCAATTGATCTTTTGAAAGTTTCCTTGCAAAAGCATAACCGGTGATAGAGCATTCATGAAACGAAATGACCTTTGCACCTTGCAGAGAGGCCTTTTCCGTGAGCTTTTCGATGACTGAAAGATTGTAATTTTTATCTCCGTTTTTGTGCTCAAACTGGGCTACTGCTATTTTTATATTATTCATTTTATATTCATTTCTTTTCCTGAAATGGAGAAGCGTTTACGTTTTCCTGAAAGTAGGGATAAAACTTTATTGAAACTCATATATATATATGGGATTTCACAAAAGAGACTCTGCAAACAAACTTAGATTACTGTATTGAAATACGATTACACAGAAGCCACTCTGCAAAAATACTTTTGCCCAGTGCTCCATGCCGAGCCGCCCACACCCGTCCTTGCGAAAAGTTTTCCAGGAAACTACATTGAATTGAAAGAATTCAATTGGAAAACTTTGTGGCAAACTCAGATACTATATGCTTTGGAAGTTTGCCAAGCCGCAGCTTAAATTTATTTCACCTGAAAATATTATCATCGTCTTGCAAAGACGGGAGCGAGTGGGTTGCAAATTGAGTGTGGCATATATGTGAGATCAGGAAAATTTTTTTTAATTTCTTTCTAAGAATATCAACACCTGAGGAAAATTTATAAATCCTGGATATCATCCCAAAGATCAGCCAGGAGGGATTCATCGCATTAATTAATTTTTCTTTCGACTTTCTGTTGCCCGCCTCAATTTGTTTTTCCCTCTCAATTGCTATTTCGATGCGTGGAAAAAATTCATACCAGACTATCTTGTTGCAATTGTATTTGGCTGAAAAACTATTCGGAAAAAATTTTGTCGGGTGTTGTTCAATTCTAGCAAGCAATGCAGATGTAACCCCGGTGTAGAGAACTGTGTTGTATTGATTAGTTATGATATAAACAAATCCGCCATATTTCATCAAAGTCTGAAGCTAAGGCTCCCGACCGAAAATTCAATAAATTTTTGAACCTGTGGCATGACGACTCAAATTACTGTATGTTTTGGAAGTTGCCACGCCGCAACTTGCATCTACTTCACCTTAAAATATTGCTGGCGGCTCGCAAGGACGGGAGCAAGAGGGTTGCGAATTGGGCAAACAGATTGATGGAAGCAGGATTACACAGAAGCCACTCTGCAAAAATACTTTTGCCCAGTGCTCCATGCCAAGCCGCCCACACCCGTCCTTGCGAAAAGTTTTCCAGGAAACAAATTGAATTGAAAGAATTCAATTGGAAAACTTTGTGGCAAACTCAGATGCTATATGCTTTGGAAGTTTGCCAAGCCGCAGCTTAAATTTATTTCACCTGAAAATATTATCAGCGTCTTGCAAAGACGGGAGGATTGCAAATGGAGGCGGGCATGTAGATAGTATCAGGAAATAAGATTAAAGGAACTCTGCGAGTGGAGAAGTAAGTGCCTTAGAAGTTTGCCATATCAATCAATGAAATCTCCCTGGTGATTTGGCTGTTTTAATCCGAATGGATTGATTATTTTATCGAGCAGCACTGCCAATTCTCTGCGAGTAATTTCTCTATCATTAGAAAAATCTTTCAATCCCCAGGTTTCCCATTTCTCATTGATATCACTTGATTTTCGTTGACTGGTCATTTCAAGAAGCCTGTTGATTAATAAAATACTTTCTTCAATTGTCATTTTGCCATTCGATAATTCAACATCGAATCCAAAATCTTTCAAGTTTTTTTGCAGATCGTTTTTATCTACCGCAGAATCAGGATAAAACCACGTTTGATTAGCCCATTGATGGGGTATGCCAGTACCCCTTAAAATACCTGTCGCGCCGATTTTTTGAATGGATGAAAAATCTGCATCATTTATACCCGCATCTATATAAGGCATTATTAAGGCCTTCGAGTCCAGCAATGAAGATTGTACCTGGCGGATGCCGATCGCGCTTGCATTTTTGTGTTGCTGTATGCACAAGGCTGCCAGTGCGCCGGCAGCCTGGCCGGTCAGCAATACCACTGGTTGCAGACGGGTAGTGCCATTTACAACATTGCTCACACTTATACTTTTATCACAAACGATCAGTCCATCAATGCCCTCAGGTATCAAACTGCCAAGCGGAATATTAAACGAAGGAATTGGATAAAATTCCAGGTGCTGGGGAGCGGCAGGATTTTTTTTGTGGTGATGATCTATAGGGTAATCACCTACGGAAATGCCTGTACGATACAAATTATAATTGAAGGGAGCAGCGATATGATTTATTAAAAACCTGGTTTGCCCTTTTACTCTCCTGCCTTCACGGTGATAAGGGATTAATGCCAGATGATCTTCTGTTGGAAACTCATCCGTTGCCAGGCCAAGATGTTTATACCCTAATTGCGTTTGTATAAAATAGACAAACCGAAGCGTTTGCTCCTTGGCTTTTACAAGTTCGTTTTCTCTTTGTTGCGGGGACAAAGAAATTACATTCAGATAAATATCATTGCCTTTGAGTGGCCAGTTAATCATGTATTTTTCATGAGGCAATTTCGCATAGTCAAGCATTTTTTGAGCATCTACTGACGGTGCTTTGATTGTAGTATCAGTATAATAATTTGTAGAAGAGCCATCAAATTCCTGGGGAGAATAATCAGCAGGCCTCGGAATAGTTTTATCAGTGCCCTTTCCAAAATCTTTTAAGATAGCCACCCACGTGAGATCCTGGATGATCTCATTGGTTTCATTTATCCCAACCTTCTCACCGGTAATATCACCACTTTCCATCCCAATATCGAAAGGGATGCCGGCTGCCGCAATCACGTCTCCCAGTTCGGTGGCTTCAATTACCTGTTTGGCCTCAATGATTTCCTTTTTACGGGATAACATATTCAAAAAGGTTGCTCCGGAAACACGGTTATTTTTTTTGATCACAGATAAAAAACGGCGATGGTAAAACACTTTTAGATTTTTTTCCTTTGCCGCCATAGACTTGAAAATACTGTCAGCAACGTGTGGTTCAAAATGTGTGTTGCTGATCCACCCGGTTGCAACCATTTCTGCACCTCCATATACCTTATAGATCTCGTTTCTGAATTCATTCCAAATCCCGGAAGGCAGGTTATGATTACCATCAGTAGCTGATACACCCGCGGCTGATAACATGCCTCCGAGCCACGGGCCTTCTTCAGCAATGACCGTGCTTACACCCATCCTTGCACATTGCAAACCGGCGGCTGTTCCGCCCGTTCCCCCACCTATCACCAGTACGTCAGTTTTTAATTTTCTTTGTACAGAGCAGGAGGCACAGGCACAACTTATCAATAATAATAAGAGGACTGTTTGTATCGAGTTTTGTTTCAAAAATGGAGTAGTTTCAATTCGGAGAATGTACAATAACGATAAGGAATTTAGCATGCCAGAAGTGGAAGTGATCTCTACCAGGAAATACTATTCTTCAGGAGGATAATTGTAGCCCGCCAGCCTTAAACTGAAAATATTCCAGGCGTCCCATTCACGAATGAAATATATTTTAAACTGGCCTGCCATTTTCTTTTTCCGTGCGTCATTTAGCACCAGCAAATAATTGACAGTACCCTCGCTAAAGCCCATGCCCTCCGGTTCATTTTCTCCACCTTTCAATTGTACATCTATATTTTCAATTACAAAATGATGATCATCAAATTGCTGAATTACTTCATAAGCTTCACTGATCTTTTTTAAAAAATTTTCTCTGGATAACATGGTATCGTCAGCATCTGCTATCTCACGGCTAAAATAATATGTGTCGTCGTTAATGTATTTATTAAAAAAGTCTTCAAAGAATTTATTTGTAATATCCTTTATTTCCTTTTCATGATCAGGATGGAATTCTTCATAAATAAAACAAGATGTCATTCCGCCCATTGGATATAGATCCATTTTATGCTCAAAAAATTCACCGGTAATGAAATGGTATTTGAACCGGTCTGTTTGTTGCGCAATAAAATCAACCTGTAAATTATTTTTCTTTAATAACTGTTGCAGTCTTTCATATTCGGACTCAAATTGTGGATCAGCTAAATCATCTCCCGGGGCAAATACAGGATTTTGCAGTAGTTCCCGGATTGTTTTTGACTTTGCCTCCGCATACTGTTGCTCGAAAGCCATTACATTTTTCAAAAATTCATTTTCAATTTCTGCGGGCAGCGAGGCAGCACCACCAAAGAGCGCACCGGATTCTGCCATCATTTTTAATTTCAAAAATTCATTTTCAAGCCGCAGATTTTCTTCCGGATCATCGCTAAATTTTTCTTCGCCGGGTTTATTAATTCCTTCTTGCATATTATAATTTATAAAACGGTTTGCATAAATGAGGCTGGCAAATAAAATTAAGCATTATAGCAGTGACTTACAGTCTCCAAAAGAAAAATGCCGTTTCGCTTTAGCATTATATAAGATGTGTTAAGAGAAGAGTGTCCCACAAAGCCACAAAGAATACAAGGGAGAAGAATCGGAGGATTTTGTTTTGGCAAAGTTTCCTTGCCGTGCAGTTTAAAATTGAATCTTATCCATTTCAATTTTCCCGGGACGCGGCTGTGTGAATTTGATATATTTGCAAAGCCGGAACGTTAGCTCAGTTGGTTCAGAGCGCCGCTTTGACAGAGCGGAGGTCACAGGTTCGAGCCCCGTACGTTCCACTATAAATTAATAAAATTGCCTATTTATTAAACGTTATCGAAATCTTTAAAACGATGTCATCAAAAAGTGGCTCCACAGGGGCGTAATAAATCACATCATAATTGCAGTTATTTCGCCATGTCTAATAACATTGTATTAAATAAAGCGCAAACTGTTAACTGCGAAAACCACTATCCTGACTTCTTTCGATTTCAAAAACATCTTTTTTAAAGTCTCTAAAGTCTTTGATCCGGCAGCCATCCCTGCAAGGACTTGCTATCAGGCGGAGTAATTGCTAATATCAAAATAATACCCCATTCAATAACTTATTTCAAACAACTTCACCTTTACTTATTCGCTTTATCCTTACCCTCCTTGGCATCGGCTTTACCCTCCTCAATAGCTTTATCTGCTTTCTCTTTAGTATCTTCTTCCGGCTTTACTTCTGGCTGATCAGATTTTTCCCCGGGTTCGTAGCTCAGTTTTATAAATATCGGGAAGTGATCACTATTTACTTTTCCTACCCGTTCAATGGTCAGCAATTTAAAATGTGAACTATGAAAAAGATGATCCAACGGCCAACGAAACACCGGATATTTTGCATGGAAAGTATTATAAAATCCCCGTCCCCTGCGTGGATCTAAAAAGCCGGTTACCTCCTGGAAAAGCTCTGTTGTTTCAGACCAGGCAACGTCATTGAAATCTCCGGCTACAATCACTCCTCCTTTTTCTTTTCGCGCTTCACGTCCCACCATAATTATTTCCGCATCTCTTTCCTTACTGTCTTCATCTTCTGTAGGAAAAGGAGGACGGGGATGTACAACAAATAAATGGATCCACTCTCCGGAACGTAATTGCACTTCTGTTCTTACTGAAGGAATATCATCTTCAAGTAAATATCTTGTAGTCGTTTGCCGGTAGGGAAGCCGGGAATAAACATGCATACCATACTTATTGCTTTGCGGGATTGCTATCCGGTAAGGATATTGCTTTTCCAGTACAGCTAAGGCATTTTGCCATATCGTATCTGATTCCGTAGTAATCACAATGTCAGATTGATATTGATTTATTTTACCAATCACTTTTTCGTAGGATGTGTTTGATTGAAGTACGTTGCAAATAAAAAGACTAATACTGGTGGTATCAGCGGGATTTTTTTCTGACCATTTTACTTGTTTACTTCCCAAAGGTGTATAAGGCCATGCTTTATATGCCTGTACAATAATGACAAAGCCAAGGATAACAAAAAAGAAAATGCCCTGCCTGCTGTTTTTGAAATAGAAAAAGTAAAACCATACGAGAGCGATCACAGAAATAAAAAATGTCTGCAACCTGGGATAATCAAATACGCGAAAATACCATTGCTCAAAAGGAAAAAAAGGAAGTATAGTTGCCAGGAGGGAAATTAAAGTGATGACAGCGAATACTGCAAACGCTATGTAATACATAAAACGATTTTTCAAAAGCATATTCCTGTGTGAAAAGTTTTCAGGGTAAATATAAAAAGGAAATAGGTGTCAAAGTTTACACTGCTTTTTGTCCTTGCGATATGTGGAAGATAACATTAATCATAATTTCTTCGGTAATTTATTACTGCTGCGTAAATAATTGGTCAGTTTAATGAATAGTTTTTACTTTACACAGTAATCCTCACTTTTTGTAAATCTTCCAGCTTTCCCTGAGCACCTGCTTTGTAGGTAAAGATTTTTCATTTGCTGAGAAATAACATTATATCTCTGCGGTATTTGATAAATAGGGATCAACCAATTTGTTAGAGTACAAATATTTCAAATGATCAAGTTGCTGAAGTTGCTCAGGAATGAACTTTTTTCAATTCTTATAATATAAATTCTTACATCATGGAAAAAATTAAAATCTGTTTTGACAAAATTTTACCCGGCGAATTGAATCGTTTTCAGTCGGGAACACTCATCCGGCCTTCTGTACCTTCCGGCGGGCCCGGCGGGCATCCTACAAGGATGGCCTTAGAAAAAAAGAAACTTTGGGTAAATGGTTCTATACTGAAGGTAAAATTTATGGAAGGTTCTTCCGAGCAGCGTGATCTCGTAAAAGAATTTGCAACAGAGTGGGCACAACATGCAAACATTAAATTTGATTTTAATAATGCTCCCGATGCTGAAATCCGCATTGCTTTTGAGGATGACGGTTCCTGGTCGTACATAGGAACTGATTGCCTGGGTATCCCCAGGAATACCCATACAATGAATTTTGGCTGGCTGGATAAGGGAGTTGTTCTTCATGAGTTTGGCCACGCACTCGGCATGATTCATGAGCATCAAAACCCGTTAGGAGGTATTCGTTGGGATAAACAAAAGGTGTACGCTGATCTTGGCGGATCGCCAAACTTCTGGAATAAAGCAACCGTGGATCATAACATGTTTGAAACCTATGCTGCTGATCAGATCAATGGCACCGAAGTAGATAAAAAATCTATCATGCTTTATTTTATCCCACGGGCATGGACAACAGATGGCTTTTCGTCTGTAGAAAATACTGGGCTGTCTGAGGTTGACAAATCATTTATTGGAGATAGTAAAAACTATCCTTTGGAAAAGAAGCCTGAGAAAGAAATTGAATTAAAATTATCCAGGTCAGAGGCTGTTGAGGGTGAAATTTCGATTCCGGGTGAGGAAGATGTATTTACTTTTAATGCACCAAAAAATGGCAGGTACGAAATACAGACCAAAGGTAAAACTGATGTGATGATGAACCTGTATGGGCCGGATAGTAAAACAACATTAATTGCACGTGATAATGATAGTGGCGCAAGGTTAAATGCCAAAATTGTCACCAATCTTTTAGCCGGTAAATACTTTATCCAGATCAGGCATGTTGACAGTCTTAACGGTACGGGCAAGTACAAAGTATTTGTTACTAAAAAACGAAGCAAAAGATAATTGCGGAACTTGTGGTTAGCATGCACTCAAATAAAATCTTGGTCACAGCCGAGTCTCCCGCAGGGGACTCGGCGAGTATAAAACCATAGCATTTCATTGTATATTACTTTATATTATGGCCGTAAAGCAACAAATCTCCGCGACTGATGGTACTTATTTTATTACAATAACTTGCTTTAACTGGCTGCATCTTTTTGAGATTACGAAAGGCTATGAATGTGTATATAAGTGGTTTAATAGTTTGCGAAAAAACGGACATTTTATTAATGGTTATGTAATTATGCCCAATCATTTACATGCAATGATAAGCTTTTCCAACACCGGCAAAAACATAAACACTATAGTTGGAAACGGGAAACGCTTTATGGCCTATGATATAGTTGAACGATTACAGGAAATGGATAATGAGATCATCCTAACTAAATTATCAAGCGCGGTGAAATCTTCTGATAAAAAAAGAGGCAAACTTCATGAAGTGTTTGAAGATTCTTTTGATAACAAGGAATGTTTTACAAAAAAATTCATTGAGCAAAAACTTAATTACATCCATTGGAATCCATGTACCGGAAAATGGAATCTTGCGGCCTGCCCTGAGGATTACCTGCATAGTTCCGCCGGTTTCTATTACAAAGGATTGCAGGGAATTTTTGCAGTTGATAATATTATGGAAATGATGGATATTGATTTGAGTAAACCTAAATAGACTCGCACACCCCGAGTCCCCTGCGGGAGACTCGGCTGCAACAAAATATTATGGAAAGATGGATATTGATTTGAGTAAACCTAAATAGACTTATCGCTCCGCACACCCCGAGCCCCCTGCGGGAGACTCGGCTGCAACAAGGGACATTAACTATCAGTCCATTTAGAAACCCTTTTTTTCATCCCTGCTTATAATCAATAGATACCATTTGCATGTAAAGTATTATTTTTCCAAATCTGCCCCGGAGAAGTATCCCGGAAAGACAAGGTCAAACTGATGAATACAATATTGCGATTGCCGTTTGTTTTAATAATCCTTCTTCATCTTAACTGCAACCAGTCAACAAATAGCGAGACGATTGAAAAGAATAAAATTTCAAAAAGCTTAGATCTTTATTTACCCGACGACCTTGGTGAAGCAACCTTGTGGGCGGAATCACCTATGCTTTATAATCCAACAAATATAGATGTTGATTACAAGGGAAGGATATGGGTGACTGAAGCTGTGGACTATCGTAACTACAATAACGATTCTGCAAAACACTTTTACCATCCCCAGGGTGATCGTGTCATGATATTGGAAGATACTGATGGTGATGGAAAGGCTGACAAATCAAAAGTATTTGTGCAGGACAGGGATCTCGTTGCTCCATTAGGAATTGCTGTAATTGGAAATAAAATCATTGTTTCATGCTCTCCGGATCTGCTGATCTATACTGATGAAGACGGAGATGATATTCCTGATAAGAAAGAAAAATTTCTTACAGGATTTGGTGGCAAAGACCACGATCATTCTTTACATGCGGTGTATGCCGGCCCCGATGGCAACTGGTATTTTAATACGGGTAATGCCGGGCCACATATCGTGACAGATAAAGCGGGATGGACACTTCGGGCGGGAAGTATTTATACCGGCGGTTCTCCTTATAACACGGAAAATCAAGGACGATTAAAAAGTGATGATGGTAAAATTTGGGTGGGAGGATTGGCCTTACGAATAAATCCTGACGGTACTGGATTAAAAGTATTGGGTCACAACTTTCGTAATTCTTACGAAGTGATCCCGGATTCTTATGGAAATCTTTGGCAAAACGATAATGATGACCAGGTAGTAACCTGCAGAACATCCTGGCTGATGGAAGGTGGAAATGCGGGATATTTTAGCGCAGATGGAACCCGTACCTGGCAAGGAGATCAACGCCCCGGTCAGGACATGTTCCAGGCCCATTGGCACCAGGATGATCCTGGCGTAATGCCGGCAGGGGATTGCTCCGGCGCAGGTGCACCTGCTGGTATTACTATCAATGAAAGTGATGCGCTTGGAGAAAAATATCTTGGAATGGTGCTGAGCGCAGATGCAGGCAGGAATGTTATTTTCGGTTATCACCCAAAGCCAAAACTTTCGGGTTTCGATCTTGGAAAACGGCAAAATTTTATCAGTTCCATATCGGGAGACAATGAAGATTATGTTTGGAATGATACCGCTCAGAATAAGCTTAAGGAAAAATGGTTTCGCCCGAGTGATATCACTATCGGCACAGATGGCGCTATCTATATTGCTGACTGGTATGATCCGGTGGTGGGAGGACATCAAATGGAAGATAGCCTGGGATATGGCAGGATCTACAGGATTGCTCCGAAGAATAAAAAACTGGTTGCTCCAAAAATTGACCTGGCAACTTCCGAAGGTCAATTACTCGCCTTTAAAAGTCCCGCGATCAATGTACGAAATATAGGTTTTGAATTGCTGAAAAGAAATGGCAGTAACGTTAATGACCTGGTTAAATCGTTACTGACGGATGCAAACCCATACATCAAAGCGAGGACGATATGGTTACTTTCTCAATCAGGTGAAGAAGGCGTGACAGCGGCCGGCAAATTCCTGGCTGATCCTGATCCGCAATTCCGGGCAACTGCGTACCGTGCTTTGAGACAAACGGTAAAAGATATTTTGCCATATGCGCAAAAAATGGCTGCTGATGAATCACCTTTTGTACGAAGGGAAGTTGCTATTTCTTTACGGGATATTCCATTTCAAAAAACAAAACCTATCCTCCTGGAGTTAATAAAAAGGTATGATGGCAGAGACCGTTGGTACCTGGAAAACCTGGGCGCAGTGCTGGAGGGACGCGAAGAAGAAATCTATCCGGATATTGTAAACATTTTTAGTAAAAACAATAATCCCGAAAATTGGAATTCCCAAATGGCTGATCTCACCTGGCGTTTGCATCCTGCAGCAGCGATAAATAATTTAATGATGAGGGCAAATCATCCTTCACTTACCGCGAAAGAGAGGGAAGCTGCTATGACTGCACTTGCCTTTATCAATAATAAAAGCGCGGCAACAGCCATGGTTGATCTTTCCCAAAGCAAATTGCAGGACGTAGCTGACATGGCTGCGTATTGGCTATCCTTCCGCCAAAGTAATGATTGGTATTCACTTCTTGACTGGAGCAAGATCAATGTAAATACGGGTTATGAAAGAAGGCTGGCACAAATGAAAATAAAGAAGCAAATTATTCTTGATGAAAGACAGTCAGCAAATGAACGAAAGTGGCGGGTGCAGGAAATGGCAGTAGATAGTATCGGGGGGCAAATGCTGATAGGACTTGCGTCGGAAAAAAAGCTACCCGAAAAACTAATTCCTTTTATCCGGGAAAAAATATTCCTGAATCCTGATGCCACTATTCGTATGCAGGCTGGTAATTATTTCGCAAGGCCCGGGACAGAAAAAAGATATTCAATAAGTGAGATTTCAAATATTTCAGGTGACGCCTTATCTGGAAAGAAAGTTTTTAAGAGTCGCTGTAGTGTTTGTCACAAAGCAGGAGATGATGGAAATAACATCGGCCCGGATCTTTCTTCTATTGCAAAAAAATTTGGTAAGCAGGATTTACTTGATGCCATCATTAACCCCGGAGCTGCAATTGTTTTTGGTTACGAGGCATGGCTGATCAATACGAAAGATGGCGAATCGTTATACGGATTTCTATTATCTGAAAACAAGAAAGCTGTTGTGATAAAAGATATAGCAGGGAACAAACATCCCATTGATGTGAAGGAAATTTCAACTAAACAAAAGCAGGATAAAAGCCTGATGCCTGACCCTGATGCCCTCGGACTTTCTGAAAAAGATCTTGCAGACATCGTGAGTTATTTGCAAGGGTTGTGAGAGACTGATATGACTTAAATGGAGAAACAGAATTATTGTACTTTTCAATTTATAGCGTTGAAATATGTTGAGATAAGAAACAATTTTTTATATCATTGAAAAATTTAACCGGATGCAAATAAAGAAAATAATTTTCTGGATATCCTTTGTCTTTATCAGTACGCATTCGTTTAGCCAGAAAAGTTCCTGGCAAATAGTACCGGGTAAAATCACATCCCCCTGGGCTGAGAATGTCAATCCTTCGAATGTGCTCGAAGAATATCCCCGGCCTCAATTAGTTCGCAATAATTGGCAAAACCTGAACGGACTCTGGCAATTTGCTATTCTTCCCGCAACAGATGATAAAAGTATTCCGAATACTTTCCAGGGCATGATCTTAGTTCCTTTTGCTGTAGAGTCGGCACTGTCAGGTGTTGGAAAAACCGTAGGACAAGATAGTGTGCTCTGGTATCAGAATACAATTACATTGCCCTCCAAAATAAAAAATAAAAAAGTGCTCCTTCATTTCGGTGCGGTGGATTGGCGAAGTGATATATACATTAATGGGAATAAAATTGCTACCCACGAAGGTGGGTATGACCCTTTTACAGTTGATATTACCAAAGCTCTGAAACGCGGATCAAAACAGCGTGTATCCCTTCGCGTGTGGGATCCTACGGATAAAGGCCCGCAGCCCAATGGAAAGCAGGTTGTCAATCCCCGCGGCATCTGGTATACACCGGTAACCGGTATCTGGCAGACGGTTTGGCTGGAAACAGTTCCCGAAACTTACATCGTATCTACAAGACAGACTCCGGATGTGGATGAGGAAAATATAACCGTTAGCGCACAAATAGAAAATCTGCAGGTGGGAGATCAGGTAAAGATATCTGCCTGGAAAGGAAATGAAAAAGTGGCTGAGCAATCCGGAACCGATACCAGTGCCGTGCTCAAAATCAACAACCCGGAACTATGGTCTCCGACTAATCCATATCTGTATGATCTCAAAGTTGCTGTTGTGCGAAAAGGAAAAGTAGTAGATGAAGTACAAAGCTATTTTGGAATGCGTAAAATTTCCTTAGCCCCAAACCAGTTCGGTATTCAAAGAATGATGCTTAATAATAAATTTCTTTTTGAATTTGGACCTCTCGACCAGGGATGGTGGCCTGATGGTTTATATACTGCTCCTACAGATGAAGCCTTGAAATTTGATATTGAAAAAACAAAAGAAATGGGTTTTAATATGATCCGCAAGCATATTAAAGTAGAACCTGCACGATGGTATTATTACTGCGACAAACTAGGCATGCTGGTGTGGCAGGATATGCCAAGCGGCGATCTGGGTAACCGCTGGGAACCTCGTCCGGGCGTGTTCGGCAGCGCTACAGATAAAGACCGCACGCCGGAAAGTGAAGGATATTACCGCAAAGAATGGAATGCAATCATTAATACTTTATATAATCATCCGGCCATTGTGGTTTGGGTTCCTTTTAATGAAGCCTGGGGACAATTTAAAACCGGGGAGATCACAAAATGGACAATGCAAAAAGATCCTTCGAGGTTAGTGAACAGCGCCAGTGGCGGTAACTTTTATGGTTCAGGGCATATCCTGGACATACATAATTATCCCGATCCTGTAATGCCAAGCCCTTTTGTGTTTGGTAAAGATGCAGCCCTGGTACTTGGCGAATTCGGTGGACTCGGGTTACCCGTGGAAGGCCACACCTGGCAAACAGATAAGAACTGGGGGTATCAAAGTTTTGGCACCAAAGACAGTTTGTTCATGAGATACCATGCGTTTACAGATAAGCTGGAGGAATTAATAAAACACGGATTATCGGCGGCTGTCTATACACAAACAACAGATGTTGAAGGTGAAGTAAATGGATTTTTCACCTACGATAGAAAAGTAATGAAAATGCCTGCTGATAAACTGAAGCAGGCCAATGAAAAATTGATATTGATGAGCGATTGACAAATAATATGTAGACCCACACAAATACCTTATGGCTGAAATTCACTGTCAGAAATAGGAATATTATATTCAATATTTTGAACAGTTATCGTGAGAATTACATCACCGCCCACCTTGCTGATAGTTCTGAATGGCCAGGCAATTCCATCTATTTTTCTGTAGTCTTCATAATAGGTTTCGAGTAGATTACCAGTCATCTCTGGATTTTTCGAAGCAGCTATTTTTTTCAGCAGTATGAAATTATCTATGCTAAAAAAGTAGGTGGCGGTGTCAATTTCGGTTTCTATAAATTTCACTTGATAACACAAATTGTTTCCAACTGAATCCTTTCCTTCCAAAATTGCCTGGTAGCCTTTTTCTTTATAGTTTATAAACGGGTTTTCAAATTCCACATCTGCTTCATTAGCCATAGACTTTGCCTCTTTACCTGTAAGAATCGTTTTTGAAGTCTCTTTATTAAACTGATCTATTCTCCAACCGTTTTCGCCATCGAAAGCCTGCGCGAAATATTTACCATTAGCTGCCACTACATATTTGTACATTCCGGGTGTTTTTGACCACGCTACAAACGGAAACTCTATGCCGCCATAATTATATATTCCGGTACTCTTGATTGTCCGGATTTTTTTCCATTGTTCTCCGCCAATAAAAGCTACATGTTTTGCAATAATATCTTCCACCGTTTGTGCTTTCAGTGTTGTTGAAAAACACAGGATGGAAATAAGAAAAATGATTGTTTTGAAGGACATGGGTGAAAGTTGATCATAGCAAGATACTCGAAATTGAGAATGGAATTTTTTGAAGAAAAAATCAAACGCTTTAATAATAAAATTTGATAGTCCTCAGATAATATCCAACCAGGATATGAAATTAAAACTCCTTGCCGGCCGTTAAGAAGTCAGGCTACAACATCTATATAACTATCTTCCACTAAGGGAATGAAAAATGATCTTTATTAAAATTAACGTAACAATTGTTTCCATTTACCGGTTTCAGCGAAGTCTTTTATTATTTCATTTCGTTGCGTTAAAAGTTTTTTTAGGTATTGGATTAAAACAATTTTATTAAACATATTTTTCAGTATGCCACCTGGAGATGCAAAATAAAAGTTATCAGTCATAATCACTGTGTTATCAACCGGAGAAAAAAAATGGTCGTGTTTCATTATCTTAAAAATCCCTCGTATCTGTTCATCACGAAAATGAAATGGTCTGTTATAGGAGGTGATCTTAGTAGTTAAATTTTGCCTTATACCAAAATGTGTAGCCTCCCATGTTACAAATTCATTATACCTAATTAATCCATAGTCATTTTCTTATTTGAAAGGAACTTCAACGACTGTCTTATCCCATGCGAGCTGCATTACCCCACCGCCATCTTTATTATCAAACTGAATGGTAAAGTTTTCAACGCTATTCTTCAGCTCGGTAGCCGGTGCAGTAATTCTTACTACATCATTTTTATCATTGTAACTATAAGCGCCCCAATAATCCAGATCGCTGTTTAAAATGATGGTCCATTCTTTTTCACCGGGAATTGTAAACAAGTTATATGTGCCCGCCGGCACTTTTTTTCCTCCTAATTCAATATCACGGTAAAATTTTATTTCGGTGGCTTCATTAGCTCCTGTGCGCCAGACTTTACCATAAGGAATTAGCTTTCCAAAAATGTCCCTGTCATTTTTATAAGGCCTGCTGTAAACAACTTTTATTATAGCTTTTTGTCCGTCTTTTCTATCATGCGCAAAATTATCAGGATAGTAAGCAGCGTCCATCGGGCTTTTATCGGTGCCCGTAAAATTCTGTGCAACGGCGGCACTGCAAAATAGAAACAGCAAAATTGCCGGTAATAAAATTCTTTTCATAATTATTGTTTTTGTAATCTTATATAAAAATCAGGGTGAGGTAGAATCAGGCAAAATAAATCCATTTGATTGCCTTATAACCTTATTGGAACATACCTAACTAAATTAATAAGTTATTTAATTAAAAATAAGATAATAAGGTATGTTATCAGTATAATTTG
>MWWA01000048.1_pt1 | contig 41205 bp, 38 predicted proteins | sample 1047341 | NCBI WGS metagenome assembly MWWA01 (sample SAMN06349978, study PRJNA376086) | soil metagenome | isolation source: MS5-1 sample Antarctic (ecotone) soil | place: Antarctica | collected 2015-01-13
AGCCGGTAAAATGCGTATTAGTTTTACCTCTACTTATGGTATTGATGAAGTAAATAAATTTCCGGAAGTTCAAAGGACTTTTACCCAAGGCAACAATGGTGTTTATGATTCAACCAGCTTTTGGCCCTCTTTTGGCCCTACAGTAGCTGAAGCTCGGGCAATAGATCCATCTCATCCGGATCAAATTTTTCATCATTATGCCAGGGCTTATATACAGGGTAATCAATTTAGGAACTCAATTAATCTTTCAGGTGGAAATGAAAATGCTTTAATAACATCATCTCTTTCTTATTTTAAACAAAATGGAGTTATACCTAATTCAGATTATAAAAATATTTCGGCCCGATTAGGAGCTCAATTTAAGGTTAGTAATAAAATCAAATTTAATCCATCTTTTTACTATATAAATTCTGGTGGATTAAGAGTAAATGCTGATCGATTTAATGAAAGCCTTACTTATTGGTCTCCAAGGTGGGATGTAAGAGATGATGTGAAACCAGACGGTACCATGAGATCTTATGGGAATAATAATCCTATTTATGCAACACGTACAAACAACTTCAGAGACATTGTTAATCGTTTGATTACTACAGGCGACTTAACATATTCTCCTTTTACCTGGCTGGATTTAAATTATAAAGCAGGTATCGATTATTATGCTGATTTTAGGAGGCACACTGCTCCTGGTCCAAGAGGAATAGTTGGTGAAAGAACTCATGGAGACAATGGGTTGGGTTTTGTAAACGAAGACAGATTAAGTAACCGTATTCTGACTTCTAATATTATGGCTACCTTCAAGAGAGACTGGTCAGAAAATTTTAATACAGTGTTAAGAGCTGGTAATGAAGTACGTGAAGAAAAATATTCACGTTTATCAGCGACTGGTTCGGAATTAGACGTTCCTAGTCTTCTTTCAATTAATAATGCCAAAGTAAGAAATACAACAGAATATCAGGAGTTATATAGAATTGTAAGTGCTTATGGTGATCTTACATTAGGATGGAAGAATTATCTGTTTTTAAATTTGACAGCTAGAAATGATTGGTCTTCTACATTGCCACCTAATCAAAATTCTTTCTTCTACCCATCTGCAAGTTTATCTTATATTTTATCGGATCATTTAAAAATTCCTGATTTTTTCAGTTTTGCAAAATTGAGAGCTTCTTATGCCGGAACAGGTAGAGATACAAGACCTTATAGAACAAGTGTTATATATGGATCGAGTCTTTTAACATCATCCAGCCAGGTTATCTGGACAAGAGGAAATAATAGAGGGGATGTATCATTAGAACCCGAGCAGACAACAACGATAGAAGTTGGGACTGACTTAAGATTTTTAAAAAACAGATTAGGTATTGATTTATCCTGGTATAAATTAAACAGTCGCAATCAAATTATACCTGTTAGCGTTTCTCCTGCTTCAGGATATAGCAGCGTAATTATTAATGCAGGTGAAATCGAAAATAAAGGAATTGAATTAGTATTAACTGCTACTCCTGTAAGAGGCAGAGACTTTAGCTGGGATGCAACTTTAAATTTTGCCAGAAACAGAAACAGAGTGGTAAGTATAAGAGAAGGTTTAACTGAAATTGTAGTGGCTTCACATTTTGGTTATGTTGGGTCCACTGCTACTATGAAATATGTACCCGGAGATGCAGTAGGTAATATTTATGGGTCTACTTATTTACGTTCTTATGGAACAAAAACTGATGATAAAACCACAGTAGACAACAGTTTGCCTCTTGTAATTGCAAGTACAGGTTCAAATCGTGGATTTCCTGTAAGAGATGGGACGCAACGTATTTTAGGAAATTCACAACCTGATTGGTTAGGTGGATTAAATAATTCATTTACTTACAAAAACCTGACTCTTTCATTTCTTTGGGAAACGCAACAAGGAATGGAGCGTTATAATCAGCTAAGTAATTTTATGGCTGCTTTTGGAATTGCAAAGTATACTGAAGAGAGAAATGCAACAAAAACATTTCAGGGGGTATTGCCTGATGGAACACCTAATACCCAGGTAGTTTGGCTTGGTCAGGGTGTGGGACCAGATAATAGAAATTATTCTGCAGGATTTTATAGAAACGTATATCGTTCTATTACTGAAAATTTTGTTGAAGATGCATCATGGATAAGGCTTAGAAATTTAAGTCTTAGCTATAATATTCCATCAAAACTTATTCAAAGAACATTTATAGAAGGTGCAACAGTCACCTTTACGGGGAATAATTTATTGTTATTTACAGATTATACTGGTTTTGATCCGGAAACAAGCAGCTTTAGCTCCGGTAGTAATGTAGATGCTTTTTCAGGGTTTACATATCCTGCTGTACGCAGCTATTTGTTTAGTATCAATCTTAACTTTTAAAATTTACTTTAATGAAAATATCAATGAAATATTTTTTCATAATTCTGATGCTAACGAGTGTAGTATCATGTAAAAAATATTTGGATGTGAATGAAAATCCAAATTCACCTACACAACCTCCTATAAATGGTCTTTTAACTAAAGTAACTCATGGTGTAGCCATGAATGTTTTCAATGTTTCAAATATTACCTCTTATTATGTACAATATCTGGCATCTCCCAATACAGCTTCGCCTACTGATGTTTATGAACCCATAGACGCAAGCGGTACCTGGACTGCTTTATATGATAATATGACAGATATATATGACCTGGATAAACTTGCAGTAGCAGAAGGCGCTACACAATACCAAGGAGTTGCAAAAATATTAATGGCTATGGATTTGCACCTGGTTCATAATTTATGGGGGGCTGCACCATATAGTACTGCTTTTGAAGGAAATATAATAACTCCATCTTTTGATGATGCACAGGCCATTTTTCAACGGACTTTAAATTTGCTTGATTCAGGAATTTTATTACTTGAACGAACAGGATCAACAAAAACAATTCCAACATCGGGCACAGCTGCAAAAACAGATTTAATTCATAATGGATCCAGTGCGGCGTGGGTAAGAACGGCAAATGCTTTAAAAGCCCGTTTGTTAAATCAATTAAGTAAGACTTCACAGTATAATCCTACTGCTATTTTAGATGCTTTGTCTAAAGCATATACCTCAAATGCACATGATGCTTTTATTACAACTTTTAACATAAGAAATCCATGGAATCAGGTAGCAGTAAATAATGCAAATTTATTATTGAATGGATGGCTATCTGATCACTATGTAAAAAGTATGAATGGAACATTATTGGAACCAGCTGATCCCAGATTACCCTTAACAGCAAGCCGAACCAAATTTAATGATTTTAGAGGTACCAGAAATGGTGCTGGGCGTACAGGTTCGGGAACTGATACTTTAGAATCATATATAAGTCTTAACGGCTACTACTCCAGTCCCGGATCTCCTCTGTTTATTATTACTTATGAAGAAATGAAATTTATTGAAGCTGAAGTTGCATTTAGAACTAATGATATAACAAGAGCTTATGAAGCTTATTTAGAGGGAATAAGAGCCAATATGACAAAAATGGGAGTTTCGGCTACAGAAAGAGATCTGTATATACTCCATCCAGCAATATCTGTTGATGCAAATAATCTAATGCTGCAACATATTTTTAAAGAAAAATATAAAGCTTTGTTTTTAATGCCTGTGACGTGGGATGATGCAAGAAGATTTGATTATCAGTATGAAGGGTTTCAGCTGCCGTTAAATGTTGTCGCCAATACTTTTATCAGAAGATTAGTTTATCCAAGTATAGAAGAAAGCAGAAATGCTGCTAATGTGCCGGCTGTAACTGATGTTACACAAAAATTGTGGTGGGATCAATAAAATTAAAATTATCAATCCCGCTTCGGCGGGATTTTATTTTCTTTTCCTGAAAAAAAAGTCTTGCATTAACAGCCTGCATTCGTCCTGTAGTAAATTTTTTATCAATTTTGTTTTAGGATGAAAAGGTGAAACTTCTTTTGTAATTCTTTTATATCCATTTTTTTCATCATCTGCACCATAAATTATTGTTCCTATTTTACTCCAGTATAATGCACCGGCACACATTAAACATGGTTCAACAGTAATATATATGCTGGCGTCCATTAAATATTTGCTGCCTAAATAATTAAAGGCAGATGTAAGTGCAATTATTTCTGCATGAGCAGTACAATCTTTTAATCTTTCTACCTGGTTGTACGCTCGTGCAATGATTTTATTTTCTAAAACAATAACAGCTCCTATTGGTACCTCCTCTTCTTCAAAAGCTTGTTGTGCCTGAATTAAAGCCTGCCTCATGTAATAATTATTATCCATCATCTGATTTTCTTTCTTTTTAAAATTAAATAAAGAAGAGTTATACGTGGCTTATAAATTGCCGCTTGTTTTATATGTACGATCATCTTTTTACATTACCAGATGGCAGGGATTTGAGTTATGCTGTTTATGGCCCAATAAATGGCGTGCCGGTAATTTATTTTCATGGTACTCCAAGCTCCAGGCTGGAACCTTTGCTAATTAATAAGTATGGACAAAACCTGGAGAATTTATTAGAGCAATTTGCAATAAAATTGATAGCAATAGACAGACCCGGTATGGGGAAGTCATCTTTCAATGCAAATAATTCTTTTTTAAATTTTGCAGCGGATGTAAATCAACTTTTGCAACATCTTCAAATAGAATCGTGTACTATATTATGCTGGTCAGGTGGGGGTCCTTATGCATTGGCTATGGCATTTGCATCTTCTAAAATTTCAACTGTTAATATAATTTGTGGTTTTTCGAGACAGTTTAATAAGGAAGTACTGCAACAAATGGGGACTAATAAGATTTATTTTATAACAGCAAAAAACTTTCCCTGGTTCCTGGAACTTTCTCTTAAAATTGTTTCAAAAAGAAAAACAAAAAGACCGGTGCCGCAGTGGTTAACCGGTTTATCTTATGTTGATTATATGCTTTTGAACAAGGTAGATCAGCTGGAATGGTTAACTAAACATACATTGAATGAAGCGGTTATAAAAGACACAAAAGGTACAGTAGAGGAAGCAAGATCATATTTTAAACCTCCTGGATTTAAATTAAAAGACATTAAGCAAAAGGTACATTATTGGTGGGGCACCAAAGATTCCGCTGTAGTGCAGTTACATGCAGATGCTATAGAGCAACAGGTGCCTAATGCAATAATGCATTATAGAGAAGGAGAAGGTCATTTGTCTTTATACATCAAAGCATTTGAAGAAATACTACAAACTATTAAAATCGAAGCTGATCAGGAATTGGTTCAATGAAATTTAAAAGTAATGGCAAAGTAATTGTATCATTCAGCCAAATACATTTTATGAAACAACTGACAGGAATTTTATTTTTAATTGTAGCGTTTGGTTGTAATAATGCTACAGATGGTGATGCAAGTACAGATACCACTACTATGCCGGTTGACACTGCTCTTTTAAATCCTAGTGATACTGCTGCACATATTAATACTAGTACAGGAACTTATCCATTAGATACCACAACTCAAAAGAGTTCGAGACAAGGTTCAAGTCCTACAAACCCTGCTTCACGTCAATCAACGCCCGGTGCACCAAATAATGAAAACCGCGATACAACCAGGTTTTAATTTTTGTAAAAAACATCATATGCAAAACGCAGCATAGTAGCTACAACAATTACCAGGAAGATGTATCGGATGAATTTATTGCCTTTTGCTATGGCCATTCGTGCGCCTATCACCCCTCCTAAGGCATTACAGATTGCCATGGGTATAGCAAGTTTCCAAATGATGCTTCCTTTAAAAGTAAAAAGTATAAGTGATGCAAGATTGGTAGCCAGGTTTACCATTTTGGCATAAGCAGAAGCATGTAAAAAATCCATGCCTAATAAACCAACAAAAGCAAGTATTAAAAAGCTTCCGGCACCGGCACCAATAAATCCATCATAAAAACCTATAACCAAACTTATGGTTGATGCCAATAATATTTTTCCTGACTTGTACCTTTTAGTGCGGTAGGTTCAGTTTCTGTAAAAATTCGAGGATTTCAGGGGCAAGGCTGGTTCTTATTCTGATTTCTTTTCCGGTTAATTTGTTCAGCATTCTGGCATCGGTTACTTTCTTGCATTCTGTTATAAACCGTTTTACAGATACTTCTGTTTTTAACTCTATATGCTTCGATATTACCAGTGCCATAAAACAGATTAGCATGTGCAGTTTTATTGGATCTTCTTTAAAATGAAAAATGGGACGTGCCTGCAAGTCGTTTTTTGATATCCGGAAGGCTTGTTCAATTTTATAAAGTTCATGGTATCGTTCTATAATAGTATGGTTAGCTATCCGGTGTTCTTCAATATCTGTATAATACCCTTTTATACCAAGCAGCTTTTGGGATTTCTCTATCAATGGTTGATTTAATCCTATTTTTTGATCATTGGTTTTGATGAATTTTACTTTTTTGTTTTTAGAAGGTTTTTCGATGATCAGCTCAGCTCTTTCAACCTGTTTTTCCATTTCGTATTTGTCCTTTCTATACCTGATGGCAGAGTAACTGCAGATTAAATAGCCATTAGGGGTTTTAATCCTTATGCTTTTGCCATTCTCCCGGCAAATATCCTGGTCTATTTTAGCTATTAATTCAGTTGGTAAATTACCCAGCCTTGCACCTACAATGTAGTGTATCTTGTTTTTTTGAAGTTCTTCAACATTGGCAGCGCTTATCATGGCCGCATCGGCAATAACTGTAAAGTGGTTTACGTTGTGTTTATCAATAAATGATTTAACTACAGGAATTATGGTATGCCCTTCAAATGTGTTTCCCGAAAAAATTTCATAGGCAACAGGAAAGCCCTCTTTTGTTACCATTAATGCTACTAAAATTTGTGGTTGCTGTGATTTATTATCTTTAGAAAAACCTTGCTTACGCAATTGGTCGTCTTCAAAAGTTTCAAAATACAAGGTTGTTACATCATAAAACAGCAAATCATAGTTAAATCCATAGTGTTGTTTTGCAAAATCAAGCACTTTCGACTCTACAGCATCCTTTAACTTAAGCCCTTGAAGGGCTGCCTTGTAAAAATTTTTTCTAAGATGCTTTATTCCAAAATAATTTTCTAACAACTCTATAGAACGCAGTTTAGATGCAGGTTCTAACAGCCGCATAACCACTAAATCATTCAATAATTGTTGGTTTAACCGGGCAAACCCAATTTGATTTTGAAGTGCAGCAATTAGCTCATAAATAAAGGTGTAATAAACACCCAAAAAGGAACTATGGTTAATATAAAGCACGGCATTAGGGCTCTCATCAGGAAAGATTGACAACTGGCTTGAATAATCTTTAATCCAAGTATTTGCCGTTTGAATCATTTCATCTAATGCTGACGATGTATGACATGAGCCAAAATGCTTTACTATAATTCTTTTATTATTTTTATAATGAACAGCTTGAACTGCCTTTGCCGATGACCCTGTTTTTACAACCCTGATTTTAAGCATAACCACACCTTAGTGCGGTGAAATCTAAAAAAAATAATCCTAACCTGTTCATTTTCAGCAGATCATTTTTTCATGTAATAAAAAGGGTACAAGTCAGGAGTTCGAGACAAGGTTCAAGTCCTACAAATCCTGCTTCTCGTCAATCAACGCCCGGTGCACCAAATAATGAAAACCGCGATACAACCAGGTTTTAATTTTAGTAAAAAACATCATATGCAAAACGCAGCATGGTAGCTACAACAATTACCAGGAAGAAGTAACGGATGAATTTATTGCCTTTTGCTATGGCCATTCGTGCACCTATCACCCCTCCTAAAGCATTACAGATTGCCATGGGTATGGCAAGCTTCCAAATGATGCTTCCTTTAAAAGTAAAAAGTATAAGTGAAGCAAGATTGGTAGCCATGTTTACCATTTTGGCATAAGCAGAAGCATGTAAAAAATCCATGCCCAACAAACCAACAAAAGCAAGTATTAAAAAGCTTCCGGCACCTGGACCAATAAAACCATCAAAAAACCTATAACCAAACTTATGGTTGATGCCAATAATATTTTTTTATGGTGCTTGTGATATTTGGTTACCTCTTGTCCAAAGTTTTTTTTGCTAAATGTATAAATGGCAACTATTACAAGTATAATTAGTAATACCGGTTTCATAAACTGGTTGTTCACCTTCAACAATAAATAGGATCCGGCATAAGATGCAAAAAATGCAATTGTGCACATTAATGCAACAAGAGTTAATTGCAGTTTTACTTTCTTTAAAAATTGTCTTGCAGCAAAAAATGTCCCGCTGAAAGAAGGTAATTTCACAGTTGCCAATACAGAAGATACAGGGTGGGCAGGTAAAAGAACTAATAAAGCCGGTGTTTGAATTAATCCACCACCACCTGAAATAGCATCTACAAAACCGGCAAAGAATGCAACTACACATAAAAGAATTATTACCGTAAGTTCGATTTGCATAAAATGGTTGCGAAAATAAGGAGTGTATTCTGCTATATGATTAAAATGAGTTTTAAAAAGTTTAGTAATAAACTTAATCAAATATTGATAATCATCTTTAATAGTTACTTTGCTTTATGAATGATATACAACAAAAGCCGGAGCAATTGCAAAGGTTTTTTGAGACACATCAAACAAGAAGCTTTGATTTTAGAAAACAACAGCTATTAAAACTTAAAAAAGCTTTATATAAATATGAAGAAGATTTATATGATGCTCTTTCCATAGACCTTAAAAAAAATAAAGAAGAATGTTGGATAACAGAATTAGGTTTTACAATTACTGAAATAAGTAATGCACTTAAAAACTTAAAGAAATGGATGAAACCAAAAAAGGTTTCTACCAACCTGCTTAATTTTCCTTCTTCCAGCTATATTATTCCTGAACCGCTTGGTGTTGTTTTAATTATTGGTCCTTGGAATTACCCCGTTCAATTATTATTAACTCCATTAGTGGGTGCAATTGCTGCCGGTAATTGTATAGTATTGAAACCCAGCGAAATTGCACCTGCAACATCTGCCTTAATAAAAAAGATAATGGATGAAAATTTTGATCCTTCCTATATTTTAACTGTAGAGGGTAGTGGTCAGGAAATAATTCCCAAATTGATGAACATTTACAGGTTTGACCATATCTTTTATACCGGTAACTCACATGTGGGAAAAATGGTTTATGAACAGGCTGCAAAAGATTTGATACCCGTTACACTTGAACTTGGTGGCAAGTCCCCCTGCATTATTGAAAAAGATGCAAATATTAAAGTGGCTGCAAAACGAATTGCAGTAACAAAATTTAGTAACGCGGGACAAATGTGTGTTGCACCTGATTATTTACTGTTGCATAAGGATATTGAAAAAGAGTTTATAGAAGAATTGAAAAAATACATTCATGAATTTTATATGGCTGAAGATGTGCGTGATTATCACTATGGTAAAATTGTAAATGAAAAACATTTTAATCGTTTGCAGGGGTATCTTAAAAATGCAAACATTGCTTTTGGCGGCAATTTTGATGCACAACAAAAGCATATACAACCCACCATACTCTCTGAGGTTGACATTGATGATCCGGTAATGCAGGAAGAAATTTTTGGTCCCCTGCTTCCGGTACTTGTATGGGAAAAAGAGGAAGAGGTGTATACCTGTATCAACAGAAATAAAGAACCTTTATCACTATATGTATTTACAGAGAATAAGAAAAAAGCAGATAAATGGATCAATACCATTTCTTTTGGCGGTGGATGTATAAATAATGCAAGCTGGCATTTAACCAATTATAACCTTCCTTTTGGGGGCAGGGGCTATAGTGGAATTGGCAACTATCATGGAAAATTTTCTTTTGACACATTCAGTCATAAAAAAGCCATTATGCGCACTCCAACATGGTTTGATCCTGCAATAAAATATCCTCCTTATAAAGGGAAGCTGAGCTTGTTTAAAAAAATGATCAGGTAATGACTGTCAAACAACGATTTTTAAAATTGCTTTATCCTGCTTTTTTGTTTATAAAAAAGTTAGGAAATAAAAAAAAGGTGCTGCATAACCATCATAATGCTAAGTCTTCATTCCCCATACATGAATATGTTGTGAGGTTAATAAATGGCCAACAATTACATTTAAAAGAATTGATTGGAAAGAAGATACTGATTGTTAATACAGCTTCCGATTGTGGCTATACGCCACAGTATGAGCAGCTTCAACAATTATATGAATCTGAAAAAGACAACCTAGTTATTGTAGGCTTTCCATCTAACGATTTTAAAGAACAAGAAAAAGGATCTGAAAGCGAAATTGAACAATTCTGTAAAATAAACTATGGAGTTCAGTTTCCATTGACAGAAAAAGTTAAGGTGGTAAAGGAAGTCGATCAGCACCCTGTATTTAAATGGTTAAGTGATCAGCATTTAAATGGATGGAATGATAAGCAACCACCATGGAATTTTTCAAAATATCTTATCAATGAAGAAGGAGTTCTTACTCATTGTTTTGCACCGGATGTTTCACCATTAAGTGAAGAAGTTTTAAAAGCAATTAAACAATGAATTTAAATGACTGGATCGGAACCATAGGTGTAGGCTTAATACTATTGGCTTTTTTTGGGCACACATTCAAGATCATATCCGGCGATAGCTTGTTGTTTTTTGCACTCAATTTTATTGGTGCCGGTTTAGCCTGTTATGCTTCTTATTTAATCCGTTTTTGGCCTTTTGTTGTATTAGAAGGTATTTGGACTTTGGTTTCTTTAATTGGAATTATAAGAGTGTTGGCGCAAAAAAAATAGATTATGCTTCGCAAGTGTAAGAAATCTCTTCCATAAAAATTCCATAGCCAAGGTGCGTGACATCACGAGAATTTAAACTTATAAGAGTAAAAACAAAAAATAGATTATGCTTCGCAACTATAAGCCATAGATTCCATATAAATTTGGCGTGGCGTAAATTCATATCCATCGTAGTAGGTCACAATTTCATTAAGAACATTAAAGATTTCATCAACATCGTAAAGTGTAACAAGTTTGAGCCGGAAATCTTTAATATTGGGTAAGCCCTTTAAATAATTTGTATAATGTCTTCTCATTTCATTAATACCGGGCTTTAGTCCTTTCCATTCAATTGATTGCCTTAAATGCTGGTGTATTACATTAACACGTTGTTGAATAGTTGGTGGGTGTAAATGCTCACCTGTTTTTACAAAGTGTTTTATTTCATTAAATATCCATGGATAGCCGATAGCAGCCCTGCCTATCATCACCCCATCCACACCGTACCTGTTTTTATACTCCAATGCTTTTTCGGGTGTATCAATATCACCATTACCAAAAATGGGAATGTGAATACGTTGATTATTTTTTACTCTTGCAATAGGTTCCCAGTCGGCAGAACCTTTATACAGCTGGCATCGTGTACGACCATGAATGGCTAATGCTTTTATACCCACATCCTGCAAACGCTCTGCTACTTCTTCAATATTAATTGAATGATCATCCCAACCTAACCTTGTTTTAACTGTAACGGGTAATGAGGTAGAATTTACAACAGCCTTAGTAAGTCTAACCATCAGGTCTACATCTTTCAGCACGGCGGCACCTGCTCCCTTAGAAACAACTTTTTTTACAGGACAACCAAAATTGATATCAACAAGATCGGGGTTTACGGCTTCAACAATTTTTGCACTTAATGTCATTGCCTCTTCATCGCCACCAAATATTTGAATACCTACTGGTCGTTCAGCATCATAAATATCCAGCTTTTGCCTGCTTTTTATGGCATCACGAATCAAGCCTTCGCTGCTGATAAATTCAGTATACATCAAATCGGCACCATTAATTTTACAAACAGCACGAAAAGGCGGGTCGCTCACATCTTCCATAGGAGCGAGTAACAGGGGAAAAACAGGAAGAGATATGTTGCCAATTTTTATCAATGAATTTGTTTTATCAGACAGTTCTTATTTTCACAATCTTTTTAAGCGCAAGCAAAATTAATCAGCGAAAGCGAGGACTTATGCAAACATATCTTAAAACAAGACCTGTCTGGATACAATTGATACTTTTTATAGGGATGTCTATAGGGATATTAATGACCATCAGCCTTATTGGTGCACTTATATTATCAAAGATGACGGGTATAAATGTTTTGGAACTTAGCGATCCTGATAGCTGGGATCCACAAAAGCCGGGTATGCTCACTTTTATGAGGGGCATGATCTTTATTCAGTTCTTAGGACTATTTTTAATTCCTTCTCTTTTGTTTGCCTATTTCTCTGATCCAAACCCCAGGCAGTACCTTGGTTTAAAACCTCCATCAAAATTTTTTTATTGGATTGCGGGCACTGCAGCTTTACTATTGGCAATACCACTTGTTGATTTCATAGGCAACCTTAATAAAAGCATTCATTTTGGAACATTGCATCAATGGGCGGAGGATAAAGAAAATGAAGCTATGAAAATGATTCAGTTTATGTTGAGTGGAAACACAGTTAATGATCTTTTTATCAACCTCGTTTTTATTGCTGTTTTTGCCGGTGTAGGTGAAGAGCTTTTCTTCAGAGGCATTTTACAAAGACTGCTTATTAAAGCCACAAAAGATCCCTGGATGGGTATAGTGATAGCAGCTTTTTTATTTTCATTTTTTCATTTTCAATTTTTTGGTTTTTTTCCACGATTCCTGTTAGGAATTCTTCTTGGTGTTATGTATTGGTATAGTGGGAGTTTATGGGTGGCTATCGTTGCACATTTTTTATATGATGCTTTTTTTATTATAGTTGCTCATTTTAACCCTCATCTTATTTCGGATCCTGATGCTTCTGTAATTGAGCCATCTTATTTAACTATAACGGCAATTATAAGTGCAGCTATCATTGTTGCATTGGTATGGATCATGAAAAAAAATTCAACAACATCTTATAAAGAAGTATATGCCGGAGAGGAGGATGAAAATGGTTTTGAAAAGATAAATAACAGCAATGGCGTTTAATTTTCAAACGTTTAAAACCAGAGCACTAACTGCCATCTTATTTGTTATTATTATGGCTATAGGTTTACTGTGGAGCCGGTGGTCTTTTTTTATATTATTTTCTGTTATACATTTTGGATGCTGGATCGAATATCAAAAACTGGTTACTCTTTTTAATAAAGACTACTCAAAAATTAATGTTTTTCACCGGTATGGAGTTATGCTGGCAGGTTTTGCCTTACTTATGTTTTTTACAAATGGTGAGCTATCAGTAGGCGGTATATTTTTAAATGAAGCAGGTTTATGGTTAGGACTGGCGTTTGTTATTCTTTTTCCACTGGTTCAATTGATTGCAGCACGAAATTTCTTTATAAAGAATATTGGATACTCCTTTTCAGGTCTGCTATATATATCACTAAGCCTGGCGCTGCTTATAAACATGCGCAACAGGTGGGTAGAAGAAGATTACCAGTTAAATCTTACAGTACCGCTTTTGGTGATCATAACATTATGGATCAATGACACCATGGCTTACATTGTTGGTTCTTTCATTGGCAAGCACCCGCTTTCATCAATTTCACCAAAAAAAACATGGGAAGGAACTGTTGGAGGAATTATTCTGGCAATGATAGTAATGAGTTTATTAGCTTATGCAACAGGTAGAATTTCAATAACACATGCTGCTGTTATAGCTGCACTTGCCAGTATAGCAGGTACCTATGGAGATTTGTTTGAAAGCAAGCTTAAAAGAATGGCAGGAGTAAAAGACAGTGGTAATATAATGCCCGGTCATGGAGGTTTTCTTGACAGGTTTGATTCTTTATTGTTTGCCAGTATAGTTGTTTGGTTTTACATCTATTTCTTTTTATAGATCAAAACTGGTTGTTGTTGAATACCTCAACATTTTTCTGCCTATTTTTGAACCAGAAGATTAAATGATGCGAATACATAAAGAAGGATTAAAGACAATAGTTGTTTCTGTTATTATTGTTGCTGTAATAAACCTGCTGACACTTTTTTTAATAACACCCCGATTCCCGATCCTGGGTTGGGTTTTTAGCATTGGTACTTTTATTTTGCTCCTTTTTATACTTTCATTTTTTAGAATTCCGCGTCGGAATCATCACGAGGGTGATGAAGAAATTGTAGCACCTTGCGATGGAACAGTAGTAGTAATAGAAGAAGTAGAACCCGATGAATATTTTAATGAAAAAAGATTACAGTTATCTATATTCATGAGTCCCTTGAATGTGCATGTAAACCGCAATCCTGTTTCCGGCAAAGTTGTTTATAGTAAATACCACCCGGGTAAATACCTTGTTGCATGGCATCCAAAATCATCATTGGAAAATGAAAGACACACTGTTGTATATAAAAACAGTGATAAGGAAGTTTTGGTAAAACAAATTGCAGGTGCGCTGGCTAAAAGAATTGTAAATTATTTAAAACCCGGCGACCAGGTAAAGCAAGGCGATGAAATGGGGTTCATAAAATTTGGGTCCAGGGTAGACCTGCTTTTACCGCTTGATTCAGATATTAAGGTCAAGCTGAACCAGAAGGTAAAAGGCGGAGTTACAATTTTAGCCAGCTGGTAGTATGGGTTCAATTTCACCTTGTAGATGATATTGAACCACAGAGGCAAAGTAGTAAACAATACCCGCCTGACCGGACGGCAGGGATTTTCACAAAGCTATGTGGTTCCTTATGTGTTCTATGTTCTATTGTGGTTCAAAACAACATCAACGGAAGGCATTGCGATAATTTGAAAATGGACCTTGTAGCTGATATTGAACCTACAGAGGCACAGTAGTAAACAATACCGCCTGACCGGACGGGCAGAGATTTTAAAAAGCTAAGTGGTTCCTTATGTGTTCTATATTCTATTGTGGTTCAAATCAACATCAACGGAAAGCATTGTGATCATTTGAAAATGGACCTTATAGCAGATATTGAACCACAGAGGCACAGTAGTAAACTAATTTTTCAGAAAGCTATGTGGTTCCTTATGTGTTCTATGTTCTATTGTGGTTCAAAACAACATCAACGGAAAGCACTGCAATAATTTGAAAACGCATGTTCTTAATTCATTAAGTTATTCTAACTTTAAGAAAATATGCAAACCATGAAAAAATCTTTATTGGTGGTTGCGGCCGCTTTGTTTACAACGGCAGCCGTTACAGCAACAGTTTTATCAACTATAGAACCAAAGAAGAAAGAAGTAAAAGAAGTGAAGAAAGTAGAGAAAAAGAAAAATTGCGCTAAAGCAAAATCAACCTGTTTCTGGAGTTGAAAAAATTTTAAAGCCTTTACTTCAAAAGGCTTTTTTTATAAAATTCCTTCCAATTCTCTCAGGTTTGTTATAGTATAGGTAGGTTTTATTTTTTCATCTTCTTCATTTCTAAAATTTGCATGCACCTGGTCCATACCAATATTTATGGCACCTGCTATATCCACTTCCAAGCTATCTCCTATCATAATACTATCTGATATATTAGCTCCTGATTTGTCCATGGCAAATTCAAATATTTCTTTATTAGGTTTCAGGCTATTGCTTCGTTCTGAGGTTACTACTTCATGAAAAAATGCTTTGATGCCACTGCTTTCTAATTTACGGTGCTGTACATCTTCAAAACCATTTGTTATAAGATGTATATAATACTTTTTATCCTTCAGGTACTGTAGTATCTCCACGGTATGCGGAAAAAGAACTGTTCTTGTAGAAAGTAATTGCAAAAAAAGATCATTCATTTCTCTTGCCAATTCATCATCAGCAATTTTAAAATCCAGCAGGCAAAGCCACATTCGTTTCACCCTCAGCTCTTCCTGTTTAATGAATCCTTTACGATAGCGGGCCCATAATTTATCATTGTGCAGCAGGTAGTTTGTATAAAATAATTCAAAATCATCAATTCCTCTTTCAGCCAATCTGAGATCAAGGTGAAGTTGCTGTAATGTGTTTTTAGCATTTGCATCAAAGTCCCATAGGGTGTGATCCAGATCAAAAAAAATATGTTTATACTTCATAATGCCTCACTGTTTAGCTTTGTAACCAAACAAAAATAACAATATGAATGCCGTAATAACGGGAGCAAGCAGGGGAATAGGTAAATCAGTAGCAAAAACATATGCTTTGCATGGTTATAATTTGTTTTTAAGTTCCCGTAATGAGGATGGTTTGTTACAAACGGTTGAAGAATTAAAAAAGGATTATCCCAATATTCATATTCATGCCCAGGCATTTGATTTGGGTAAAAAGCAACAGGCACAACTGTTTGGCGAATGGGTGGTAAATATTGCAGACACTATAGATGTACTGGTAAACAATGCAGGAACATTTGTTCCGGGAAATATTTCTGACGAACCCGATGGTGCTCTGGAGCATATGCTGGAGGTGAATCTTTATTCAGCATATCATGTTACAAGATCAATGTTACCAAAAATGATTTCGCAGAAGAATGGACATATTTTTACCATCTGTTCTATTGCTGCTTTAGACGCTTATTCAAATGGTGGAGCCTATAGCATAAGCAAGTTTGGTTTACTTGGCTTTACAAAAAACCTGCGAAAGGAATTAATTCCTCACAACATAAAAGTAACAGCTATTATACCCGGTGCTGTATTTACTGATTCATGGAAAGGAATGGTAGAACCTGAAAGAATTATGAAACCTGAAGATATTGCTACTTTAATTTATACTGTCAGCCGCTTATCAATGCAGGCAACAGTGGAGCAAATTGTTGTTCGTCCCCAGTTAGGTGATCTTTAAGGATTTTATTCTCTCTCCTGGTATTTATATCCAACCCCTCTTACAGAATGAAAATATTTTGGGTTGCGTGTATCTTCTTCAAAATATTTTCTGAAGTTGAGAATAAAATTATCTATAGTGCGTGTAGTTGGATATACATTATAACCCCAAACTGATTGTAAAATTTTTTCTCTTGGTACTACTTCGTTTTTATTTTCGATAAGCAGTTTTAAAAGCATAATTTCTTTTTTACTCAATTCTATCTTTTCTCCCTTTGCTGTTCTGGCTTCCTGTGCTTTAAAGTTGATGCTATGACCTCCAAAAGTGTATTCGTCGCCAATTGTAGTTTTTACCTGTAACTTTTTATTTTTTGTAATAAGCTTTTGCACTCTCAATAAAAGTTCTTCAAGATTGAAAGGCTTGGTAAGGTAATCATCAGCCCCTTTACGTAAACCAAGTACACGATCTTCGCTGTTGTTTTTTGCACTTAAAATCAGAATAGGAACTTCTGTATTTGTAAGCCTGATGTTTTGTGTTACGCTTATTCCATCTATTTCAGGCAACATAATATCCATGATGATAAGGTCAAAATATTCATTGTGTACTGCTTTTGTAGCAGCCGCACCATCATAAGCAGAAGTAACCTGGTAGCCTTCCAGTTCCAGGTTCATTTTTAAAGTTTCATGCAGGTTCTCTTCATCTTCAACTAATAATACAGATGGTTTATTTTGATGGCACATTAACTATTAAGCATTAAATATTACAGTAAAGATAGTTCCCTGAGGATCATTGTCTGTAACGGTAATTTCAGCTCCATGGCTTAATGCAATTTTTTTGGAAATAAATAATCCAAGTCCTGTCCCTTTTGAATGCCGGGTTTGCTCATTACCAATCCGATAAAATTTTTGAAAGATATTTGCTTTTTCACTGGCTGGTATACCCATCCCTTCATCTATAATTTGCAGGTAAATCTTCTTGTTTTTTTTAAAAAGCCTGCATGTTATGGTTTTATTGGATGGAGAATATTTTTGCGCATTTTCCAGCAAATTGCTGATCAGCAGGTTTATTAATAAAGGATCACCATATATTTCAATTTCAGGTTCAATTTCAAGGTCAATTTTTCTTTGCGAATACCTTTGTTGAAATTGTTTGACTGAATTATTTAATAAATCAGAAAGATCCAGTTCTTCTTTCAGCATTTTATAATCCTCTACATCAAGTTGTGAAGAGATCAAAATATTATTGATCAGGGTATCAAGTCTTAGCGTTTCCTGTAAAGCCATTTGCAAAAGCTTATTATTCTTTTCTTCATCAAGCTTGTGTTTTTGCATGGTTTCTAAATTTAACCTGGCTACAGAAATAGGAGTTTTTAATTCATGTGTAACCGCCATAACAAAATTTTGCTGTTGTTGTTGTACAAGAAACTCACGCCTTACCAGCCTGTATATATAAACAGCGCCAAATAATATCAGTAACAGGAAGGTGATGCCTTCGGTAATAAATTTTACTGAATTTCTTCTTTGACTTTCATTGATCTTTAAAAGGGCAGCTTGCTGGTTATTGGAAGTTGTTTGGGTGGATATAACCTGTTGCCTTTGAATTTGATGAATAGTTCTGTTTTGTTGTTCCAGTGAAAGAAGCCACCAAAGTAAAGCTGCAATAATATATAAGAGCAGGAACCAAAATATAACGGTTGCTCTTCTGAATTTTTTGCGGCTGTTGGTTGCCATTTTATTTCTTTTCTAAGCGGATTCCTACATTCATTACATTGTCCAAAGGATCTTCTCTCATAGTATGCTCAATGGTAAAATTGTAGGTGCCCGGAGCATTGAAGTTAAATTTAGAGGGATCAAGCGTTAATCCAATGCGGTGTTCATATATGTCATCCATGCCACTACCCAGCCACCCTTTTTCATTTGTTGCTAAAGGTAATTCCACCATAAACTTTTGGACTGAATCTACAGGTGAACCTGCAGTTAAATTTAGCCAGATGTTATTGTAATTATATTTTTCATTATGCCTTAGTATAATAAATAACTGGTACGCCGTAGTAGTATCTTTTATTATAAAAGCAAAAGTTGGTTTAAAATCGCTGTTCCATTTATGTTGCGGGATGGGAACAACTCTTTCATAAAGATCTATTGTTGTACAGGAGAATAAAAACAGGAATAAGACTGTACAAATAAAAAAGGATCTGAAAAAGCTAAAAAGGGATATCAATTTTTTTTAAATTTTGGCAAAAATAATTCTTCCATGGGTGCTTTAGGCAAAGGCTTATAAAACATTCAGGACCTGTTCTTTTGCTTTCTCAAGTTCATCCTTCATCAGCACCACGCATTTTTGAATAACTGCATCATATGCTTTGGCTCCGGTTGTATTTATTTCCCTGCCAATTTCCTGTAAAATGAAGGATAGTTTTTTTCCTTTGCACTCCTCCTCTTCATTTAACACAGATACAAAATACTCGCAATGGTTTTTTAATCTTACCTGTTCTTCACTAATGTCTATTTTTTCAATATAGTAAATCAGTTCCTGCTCAAGCCTGTTTTCATCATAATTTTCTTTCCCAACATTTTCTTCAAGCAGTTTTTTTATTCCTTCCCTGATCTTTACCTGTCTTTGCGGCTCCAGTTCTATAATAGATTTTTGCTGATGAAGTATATTATTGATTCTTAAAAGAAGGTCTTTTTTTAATGAGGCTCCTTCATCAGCCCTATGAAGATTTAGTTCTTCTATTGCTGAATGCATAATGCTTTTAAATTCTATCCACTCATCATCGGTTAGTGTTTCGCTGGTAGGAGTAATTACTTCCGGTAATTTTATTATTGTACTAAGCAGATCGCTGCTATTTAGATTCAGTTCTGAAGCAAGTTGTTCAAGTGGTTTATAATAAGCTTTGGCAAGTGTGGTATTGATAGTTATGGGTTTTGCATTACCTGTTTCTTTTAAACTTATAGTACAATCTACAGACCCCCTTCCCAATTCTTCTGATAATACTCTGCGAATATCAAATTCAAAAGGTTTTAAAAATGCCGGCATCTTCAGTTGCAATTCAAACTGTTTTCCATTCAAAGATTTTATGTCAACCAAAAAAGTTTTATCACCTACGTTCCTTTCTGCTCTTCCAAAGCCAGTCATTGATTTTAGCATGAAATATTTTTGATGAAGGTAAAGTTATCTATTCACTATTATGAAATACCTGAAGCATGCAATTGCTGCAAATATAAAGCCCCACATTTCTGCGGGGCTATTATGTAGATGGGTTAGTAAGTACTGGAAATATAAATTTCCTACACAATATTAAAATTATTTTTCCCATACTAAAAAATTTTACTCCACTTTTTATTCACATTTTTTTTGGTACTAAAAAATTGTTCCAAAAAATCAAGACCAATTTTCATGAATTAATTGATAAAAAACTATTGCAATAAACAAAAAATGAAGCTGAATAAATTGTAATTTCTGCGTTCTTTTTTAATTCAATTCATAAAAATGAACCTCACTTACCTTTGATGAAATTCATTTTTATGCGTTTTCCTAAACCGGTTCCTCTTATAGAAATAGCAAACTTGATTGACGCAGAAATAATTGGTGATACCAATAGATTTGCTAAGGGTATAAATGAAATTCACAAAGTGGAAGAAGGTGATTTAGTATTTGTTGATCATGCTAAATATTACCGAAAGTGTATTGAATCTGATGCTTCCTTTATTATAATTGATCAAAAGACTGAAGTGCCATCACATAAAAATTTATTACTGGTTGAGCAGCCTTTTGAAGCTTATCTGAAAATTGTTCAGCATTTCAGACCTTTTGCTCCTTCCATGAAACCATTAAGTGATTCTGCAAGAATAGGAGAAGGAACAATTGTAATGCCCGGGTGCTTTATAGGCAATCATGTAACTATTGGAAAAAATTCTATTATACATCCCAACGTAGTGGTGCTGGATCATTGCATTATTGGCAATAATGTTATAATACAGGCTGGCACCGTAGTAGGCAGTGATGCTTTTTATTATAATAAAAAAACAAACAGGCCTGTTCATTACAAAAAAATGCTTAGTTGTGGTCGGGTTATTATTCATGATGAAGTAGAAATTGGTGCCGCTTGTACTATAGTCAGAGGTGTAAGTGGCGATACTATAATAGGTGAAGGAACAAAATTTGACAACATGGTTCATATTGGACATGATTCAGTAATTGGAAAAAATTGTTTGTTTGCAGCACAGGTAGCTATAGCAGGTGCTACTAATATTGAGGATGGTGTTATTCTTTGGGGACAGGTAGGTGTAAATAAAACATTAACTATAGGCAAGGGAGCAGAAGTTTTTGCTCAAAGTGGAGTGGGCGGAGATTTGGAAGGTGGCAAAAAATATTTTGGATCACCCGTACAGGAAGCAAAAATAAAGATGAAAGAACTGGTTTGGATTAAACGGATTCCAGAACTATGGCAAAAAATTTCAGGAATTCCCGGTAAGATATCTGTTGTTATTTTTCTGATTTTGTTTAGCAGTTTTTTGAGTTGCAACTCTAATGGAGAAAATGAAAGCACTACTGATAGTACTACAATCTTTTTTGATCCCAATACCGGGATGGATACAAACGATCATAATTTTGGTGATAGTTCCACTGTAGCATTAGATTCAGCAGGTCCAACAATTTTACCTAAGGATATAAATAAAAATTAATTAAGGAACATAATCATAAGGTAGCTGGTCAGCTAAATTTTTCCAGCTCCAATAGCCCTGGTTTATCCAGCTTTTCTGATCGAAGAAATATCCGTTTTGTTTTAAAACAATAGCATCTATCAGGTCTACATATGAAATTTGAACTTTCACATCAGCAGGTAACTTCATTTGAACCAGGTATTCATCTTCCGGTTTATTTTTATTATAGGTAATGCTTGCTTTTTTGGGAAACCACAATTCTACTTCCTCTTCCTGGGAATGATAATAAGTAGAATCGTAAGGATTCATTAAACGGTTAAACTTCCTGCTATCGTTGTTTGAAAGTATATCAACCGTAAATCCTTCTTCTTTTAAAGTGCTGTCGTAATATGATCGTAAAAAATGGAGACGGGAACCTATGTAAGCTTTTTCCCTGTTTTGCTTCCATTGCTGATGCTGATCATAAGTACCTTCCATTTCAATATACAAACAATTACCCCGGTACGAATTAATTTTTGTTCTTTCAAAAAATACAAAGGAGTCAAGGTTGTAATGAAGGTTATAACCTAAAGCGTGATTAGAAATACGTAAGGGTTCTGTAGCCAGTACTCTTAATTTTTCATTTCTTTTAGAATAGTAAAATTTTAAAGCTTCAGGATTGTCTAAAACCGTTTCTTTAGCGAAGGGAGTGTTACCTATAAAATGATCTGTAAAGAAGGTTCCGTATTTTTCCCAACCATCAGGCACTTCATTGCTGGCAACAACAACAACTTCGCTCATACTCTTATCTTCTTTTTGTAATTCTATTTCTAGTGTTCGATTTTCTGTTCCTTCTATTTTAAAAGTTTGAATTACATAACCTGTAAAAGAAACAATGAGTTCATAACCGCCCCTTTGTAAGGGTAGTTTAAAGCTGCCATCACTTTTAGTGACAGCGCCTATAGTTGTATTTTGAGCAAATACTGAGGCACCTTCTAAAGGTGATTTGGTTTCTGCATCTATAACAATACCACTGATAGTTCCCTGCGTAAAAGCATAACAAAGGCAACCAAAAATTGCCAGAAGTGTAAAGGATAGTTTTTTCATAAGATTTAAGGCAGATAAAATCCTATAACGTCAATAGCCCCTTCTGAATTGCCTTGCCATATTTTTCACAAGACTCTTTTATTACTTCTTCAAGGGGTGTGAAAGAAAAATGGGGTAAGGCATTTAGTATGGATTCATTTGAAAAATAAGTTTTGCTTTGAGCAACACGGGCAGATTCACGGCTTAACAAAGGTTTGCCATCGGTAAACAGGTGTTTCATATGCTCCAGCCTCCATGCTATTTCACCCATAAAAGAAGTGGCTTCCCGGTAGGGTCTTCTTTTTTTAAAACCATCAGCAATTTCTGAAAGTAATTTTTTAAAACTCCAGTTATCAGTATTGATTATAAACCGTTGTTCATTAATTTGTGAAAGAACCATCTCGACTGTTATTTTAGCCACGTCTTCCACGCCTACAAAGCCATTGATGCCGTTTGTGTACCAGGGAAATTCTTTATAAACATTCTTAAAAATGGCGCAACTGGAATTATGCCAGTTACCATATCCCAGTATAGTACTCGGATTTATAATTACGCCACCTAAACCTTCAGCAAACCCACGCCATACTTCCATTTCTGCATGATGTTTTGAAATAGCATAGTTAGTATTGATCTTAGATTCTTCCCATGTTTTTTCTTCTGTAACAATATCACCTTTTGCTGTTCTGCCAAGTGCTGCTACTGAACTGATATGAATAAATCGCTTTATTTTATTTTTAATGGAAACATTCACCACATTCTGCGTTCCTTCCACATTTACTTTATTCATCTGCTTCCGGTCGCTTTTGTTAAATGAAACAATAGCGGCTGAATGAATAACAACACCTATATCTTTTAAGGCTTCATCAAGTACCACTACATCCAGTACATCACCATCAATCCATTCAATTTTTTCAAAAACCTGCGGATCAATAAAAAATGGAAGTTGATGCGATCTGCGTAATGCCCTGACATGAAATCCCCTGTGAACAAGTTCCTGTAAAATATATGCTCCTAAAAAGCCGGTGCCTCCGGTAACAAAAATTTTTTCAGTCGTCAAACTTTATTTCTTTGATTTATCTGTGTAATCATAATATCCTTTTCCTGTTTTTCTGCCTAACTCCCCTTTTTCCACCTTTTCTTTTTGTAAATAGGAAGGTTTAAGTCGCTCCGGTTGTTGTAATTGTTCATAAACAGAACAACTCACGGCATAGTTAACATCGTTGCCAATTAAATCCATCAATTTGAATGGTCCCAATTTAAAACCCGCATTTTCCATTAATGAATCAATTGTTTCTAAAGGAACTTTATTTTCTTCTGCTATGCGAAGTGCTTCAATATAAAAAGGACGAGCCACCCTGTTTACTATAAACCCAGGAGAGTCTTTGCATACTACTGGTTCTTTTCCGGCTCTTTTTGAAAACTCCAATAGAGTTTGAATAGTATCATCAGACGTATGTTCACCTTTTACAACTTCCACTAATTTCATTACAGGTGCAGGGTTAAAAAAATGTAATCCTGCAAAACGGTTTCCTATCATTGATTTTTCTGCAAGAGCATTGATAGAAAGTGAAGAAGTGTTGGATGCAAAAATGGTAGTAGGTTCATTTATAGCTGCTAATTGCTGGAATAATATGGTTTTTACATCTACATTTTCTACAATGGCTTCTATAATAAGATCTGCTTTGCAATCATCTGGTTTGTCAGTGTAAAGGATATTACTAAAAATCTCTGCTGCTTTTGTTTCTGTAAGTTTTCCTTTTTCTGTAAGTTTTTTAAGCCCATTAGAAATGTTGTGTTTTGCTTTTTCTAATACTCCTTCATTCAACTCATATAAAATGGTTTTGAAGCCTGAAGTTGCAGCTACCTGTGCTATTCCGCTACCCATAGTACCTGCACCACAAACACACACCGTTTTAATATTCATAATTTTCAAAGATATTGTTCAATACTAACATTCGATAAAAACCCTCGCAAGCTTTTTTTATCTTTATACAAACTTGAAGTGATGAAAAAGAAAAACATCTGGATGATAGCAAGCGGTGCCGTTGCAGCCTTAGCGGGAGGATTATTATTTATAAAAAAGAAAAAGGAAACAAATGGAAATGATACAGATAAACCACCCAAAGATGCACCACAGTTAAAACTGCAAAACCCGGGTACGCAGGATGATTTTCCTAAAGCAGCGAGTGAATCTGAAATGGGTTAAAGAATTAAACTGCTCCTCTGAATTGTTTTAGGAAACGAATATCATTTTCACTGAAAAGCCTTAGGTCGTTAACACCGTATAATAACATTGCAGGTCTTTCTATTCCCATTCCAAATGCATAGCCTGTGTATTTGTTGGAGTCTATACCACAGTTGTCTAATACATTGGGATGCACCATGCCGCAACCAAGTATCTCTACCCAACCTGTTTGCTTACATACCCTGCACCCTGAACCGCCGCAAATAAAACAACTTACATCCATTTCGGCACTGGGTTCAGTAAATGGAAAATAAGAAGGGCGAAAACGAACTTTTACATCTCTGCCAAACATTTCCTGTACAAAAAAATAAAGTGTTTGTTTCAGGTCCGCAAAGCTTACTTCTTCATCAATATAGAGTCCTTCTACCTGGTGAAAAAAACAATGAGAGCGGGCAGAGATGGTTTCATTCCTGTAAACCCGGCCCGGGCAAATAATTCTAACTGGTAGTTTGCCTTTTTGCATTTCCCGTATCTGAACATTGCTGGTATGTGTACGTAAAAGCCAGTCAGGATTTTGGGTTATGTAAAAAGTGTCCTGCATATCCCGTGCAGGATGATTTTCGGGTAAATTAAGTGCGGTGAAATTATGCCAGTCATCTTCAATCTCTGGTCCGTCGGCAACAGAAAATCCAAGACGCTGAAAAATATTTACAATCCTGTTTCTGACCATAACCACGGGGTGGCGTGATCCAATTTCAACAGGATCGCCGGGTAAAGAAAGATCTATATCATCTTTTGGTTTTTCTGAAGTGGCACCGGCATTTGCTTTGGCAACTTCATATTTGCTTTCAGCATATTCTTTAAATTCATTTAAAATAAGACCAAATTCTTTCTTTTTATCTACTGGAACATTGCGCATTTCAGCAAATAAAGCCTTCACAATTCCTTTTGTTCCCAAATATTTTATTCTGTATTCTTCCAATTGTTGAGGGTTTAAAATTTCAATACCTCCTATTTCTTCTTTAAAAGATTTAATTTGATCCAGAATCTGCTCCATGGCGCAAAAATAGAAAGAGATTCATGTAATTGAGGGTTAAGCTATACAACTTTTTATTTTCATCTTGTTAGTTGATTGTCAAAAATTGTAAGTGCCTACAGCTATATTCAGAGCAAACTCTGTTTTATATTGCAGCCATGTCTGATAGATTACACATTGCTGATTTTTTAATTCCTCTTAATAAACCGCTTCTTTCCAATGACCGCGGGTATAAAGAAGGCCAGGTAGGATTTGCTATTGAAGCATATGAAGATGAAATGCCCGACCTGGAACAAGCTAATATTGTTTTTATAGGATGTGGAGAGCAAAGAGGAGCCGGAATAAAAGCCGGTAGCGATGCGGCAGATGAAATAAGAAAAGAATTTTATAATCTGTATTACTGGCACCAGGATATCAGACTCGTTGATTTAGGAAATATCAAATTAGGGAAAGAATTAAATGATACCTATGCGGCCTTAAAAATTGTAGTGAATGAATTGGTCTCAATAGGAAAAACAGTAGTGATCTTAGGTGGCTCACATGATCTTACACTGGCACAATACAATGCATTTGTTGAAAATAAAAAGCCAATTGAAGCGGTTGGTGTTGATGCATTTATTGATATAAACATTGACTCCCTGTTACGTAAGGAAAACTTTTTAATGGAAATGCTTACTTCTGAGCCTAATTATATGAAGCATTACAATCACCTTGCTTTTCAAAGTTTTTTTATGCATCCCCGCATGCTGGAAACAATGGACAAATTAAGATTTGATTGTTTTAGAGTGGGAACGGTAAAAGAAGAAATTGAAGAAATGGAACCTGTTATCAGGAACTGCCAATTATTTTCATTTGATGTTTCAGCTATTGCACATGCCTATGCACCATCAAATCATGCCAGCCCGAATGGGTTAACCGGAGAAGAAGCTTGCACTTTATTGCAATATGCAGGTATGAGTTCTCAGGTAAAGACGATAGGTATTTATGGTTACAAACCTGAAGACGATAAAGAAACATTGACAGCAAAACAAATAAGTCATATGTTATGGTACCTGATTGATGGAAAAAGTCGTTGTACCAGGGAAGCTCTTTTAGAAGATAAAGGAAACTTTAATGAGTATACAACTGCTTTTGCTGAAGTGGAAACTTTATTTATGCAAAGTAAAAAAACCGGAAGGTGGTGGATGCAAATGCCGGATAAAAAATTTATTGCCTGCTCATATAAAGATTACCAAACAGCAAGCAGTAATGAATACCCGGAAAGATGGCTGCGGGCCCAGGAAAGAAGCTAAAATTTAATGTAAAATGAAAAATGAAAAAGGTAAAAAGGATTTCAAAATTTTGAAGATATCTTTCTTGAAAGGACGCTCATTCAATTTTTACATCTTACATTTTATAATTTTAATTGCTCTCTCTTCTTGTACAGTAAGCAGAAATTTACAATCCAAACAAGTTCAATCTTTATTAAACGATCCGGCTTTAATTAATGCTCATATAGGGATATCTATTTTTGATCCCGGATCAAATCAATATTTATACAACCACCAGGGAGAAAAATATTTTGTTCCTGCCAGTAATATTAAAATTCCAACGCTGTATGCAGCTCTAAAATACCTGGGTGATAGTATTGTTGGTTTACGATATGCAGTTACAGGAAATAAAGTTTCTATTCTACTTGCCGGTGACCCCACTTTTCTGCATCCGGACTTTGAAAAACATCCTGTTTATAACTTTCTCAAGTCATTTGATACCATACAAATTTTAAATCCTCTTTTTGATGATGATTTTTTAGGAAGTGGGTGGAGCTGGAATGATTATAAGTCGTACTACATGGCTCAGAAAAGCAATTTTCCTGTATACGGTAACATAGTAAAATTTAACTGGGAAAATTCAGCTTCAGTAAAAATAGTTCCATCCTATTTTCAAAGCGAAACTGAAGTGACAGAAACTCTTACAACAGGTTTTCAACTGGAAAAGCCCTGGGATGAAAACAGTTTTGTTTTATTAAATGGCAGATCAAAGACTGCAGAAGTTCCTTTTCGTCCAGACCCCGGTACCATTTTAAATCTTATAACAGATACTTTAAAAAAGGTTGTTGAATTTGAGTATACTAAGCCAAAATTAAAGTTTCAGAAATTGTATTCTCAACGAACAGATTCATTATTGAAGTTGATGATGTACAGGAGTGATAATTTTTATGCGGAGCAGGCACTCCTGATGGCAGGTAATGAATTGTTTGAAACCATGTCTACTTCTAAGGTTACTGATACAATATTAAATTCAAGTTTTTCAGATCTTCCTCAAAAGCCAAGATGGGTGGATGGCTCCGGTCTTAGCCGGTATAACCTGTTTTCACCAAATGATTTTATTGTAATTCTAAATAAGTTGAAAAATGAATTTGGAATGGAAAGAATGAAAGCAATTTTTGCTACCGGCGGACAAGGTACCATTTCAAATTATTATAAAAGTGACAGTACATTTATTTATGCTAAAACAGGCACGTTATCAGGTGTAGTAGCACTAAGCGGCTATTTATACACTTCAAAAAACAAACTTTTATTGTTTTCTGTTTTAGTCAATAATCATAATGGATCTGCTACTGATGTGAGAAGGGCTGTTGAAAGATTTATCCAGGAAGTGAGGAGGAAAAGGTGAAGGGTCAATGGTCAATGGTGAATGGTGAATGGTGAATGGTGAATAGTCAATAGTCAATGGTCAATGGTCAATGGTCAATGGTCAAAAGCATCAAATAAAATTGTTCATTCGAAGTTCTATAATCCTGGATTTTATTTGATTGATTTTTTTATTAGTTTTTCACAATATTATTATGCTAGAATAAGTAAGACTGGTGCAATTTTCACCATTCACTATTGACCATTCACTAGTTTTCACCATTCACCACATTATCTTCCAAAGATCTTATCCAGTTGTTCTTTCTTAAACTCCATATAAGTTGGTTTGCCGGAAGGTGTGATATTGGGTTGATCACAAACAAAAAGATCAGACACCAGGTTCTGCATTTCTTTTTCAGTTAAACTAAAACCTGCTTTTACAGCTTGCTGCCATGCAACCGAACGGAGCAACATTTCTTTTTTAGAAATTTTTAAATCAGTATTAAAATGTTTGTATTGCTCAATAATATTTTCTACAATCATCTTTTCATTTCCTGCTTCCATATCAGCCGGTGTGCCCTGTATGGCAAAAACATTTTTACCAAATGGTTCAATATGAAAACCTAATTGGTGCAGGTCGGGCAAAAGTTCCTGCAATAAAACCACATCTGCCGGTGCCAGTTCAATGGTAGAAGGAAATAAACTTTTTTGAGTAGGAATAGGTTTTCCAAGTAAAGCTTTTTGCAAACGTTCATAGATTATTCTTTCATGTGCCGATTGCTGGTGTATGAGTAAAAAAGAATGAGCAGAAGGAAAAAGGATATAGGTGTTTAATATTTGCGTTAAAGAATACGTGGTTTGATGTGTGGGAATAAATGATTGATGTAATTGCTGCTCCTGTCTAAATTCAACATCATCTTTACCTGTTACAGAATGAAAATGATTGAGATCTCTTTCTGCTTTTTGTCTTAAACTTTGAAAACCGGAACTTTCAATTTTATGGGCCTGGTTTGCTTCTGTAAACGTTTGAAATATAGAAGTAGCGGTAGTAGCAATTTGTTGATCCTGTGTAAATGGTTTTTGAATGGATTCCAGTTGTTGAATAGAAGAATCTAATTCAAAGTCTAATGTAGGTGTTATACTAAATTGGGCTAAGGCATGCTTTACAGCGGCTTGAACAAAAGCGTACACTATTTTTTCATCTTCAAATTTTATTTCCTGTTTGGTGGGATGCACATTTACATCTACCTGCTCCGGGTTCAAATCAATAAATAAAACATACATGGGAAAGCTATCCGCAGTAATCATATCACGATAAGCATTCATCACTGCATGATTGAGGTAGGCGCTTTTGATAAACCTGTTATTTACAAAAAAGTACTGATCACCCCTTGTTTTTCTGGCTGTTTCGGGTTTTCCAATAAATCCATAGACATTCAGGTAATCCATTTCTTCTTTTACCGGAACTATTTTAGCATTATAATGGCTACCCATTAATTGCACAATGCGTTGCTTTAAATTGCCGGATTCCAGGTAAAACAATTGTTGGCCATTGTTGAAGAAAGAAAAATGTACTTCAGGGAATGCCAATGAAACCCTCATAAATTCATCAACAATATGTTTTAATTCAGAATTATTACTTTTTAAAAAATTTCTTCTGGCAGGTACATTAAAAAAAAGGTTTTTCATGCAAATGCTGGTACCATTTGATGCAGCAATAAGTTCCTGTTTTTTTACAAAGCTGTTTTCAATTTCAATATAAACCCCTGTTTCATCTTCGGCTCTTTTTGTTTTTAACTCTACCTGGGCAACAGCGGCAATAGAAGCCAGTGCTTCACCTCTAAAACCCATTGTTCTTATATGAAAAAGGTCATCAATGTTTTTGATTTTTGATGTTGCATGGCGTTCAAAACACATCCGTGCATCCAGTTCACTCATTCCGGAACCATTATCTATCACCTGTATCAATGCTTTTCCGGCATCAGTAACAATTAATTTTATTTCTGTAGCACCTGCATCAACAGCATTTTCCAAAAGTTCTTTAACAGCACTTGCCGGCCGCTGAATAACTTCGCCGGCAGCAATTTGGTTAGCAATATTATCTGGGAGTAATAAAATTCTTTCAGCCACTTTCTTCAACTTAATCATCAAAAATAGCAAAAGCATTTTCGATAAGTCCTTTTATATAGCTTTCAATCTTTCCAAATCAAAATCTTTATATGCTGTTAATCATAAACTTTTGAAATGTCATTTGTATGTTTATGAAATGGTTGCATTAATACCTTAACAATTGATTAAAAAACTTAGTATTCAACCTTAATTTTATAACCGTATTTGCATATACAATTTCAGATAAGAATTTATTTATAGTAATTTGCCAGCATGAAGCAACGCTACATATTTGCTATTGCAGTCTGTATCCTAATTTCCTTTTCCTTTTCTCAATCAAGAAGTACTTTACCAAGGGAAAAATGGGTTGATTCTGTATTTAATTCACTAAGTCCGGAAGAAAAAATTGCTCAATTAATGGTGATTCGTGCTCATAGTAACCTGGGGCAGGATCATGTAAAACAGGTAACAGATCTTATTCAAAAATACAATGTAGGGGCACTTTGTTTTTTCCAGGGTGGTCCTGTAAGACAGGCAAATCTTACCAATCTTTATCAATCTATAGCCAAAACACCCCTGATGGTTACAATTGATGGTGAGTGGGGTTTGGGAATGCGTTTGGACAGTGTTGTTAATTATCCATATCAATTAACCCTCGGCGCCTTAAATGATGACAAGATCATTTATGAAATGGGAAAGGCTGTTGGCGAGCAAATGAAACGAATTGGCGTTCATGTTAATTATGCTCCTGTTGTGGATGTAAATAATAATGCTGCCAATCCTGTAATTGGCTACCGTTCATTTGGGGAAGATAAATATAAAGTTGCCGGTTTTGGAGTTGCTTATATGAAAGGCATGCAGGATGCAGGCATCATGGCTTGCGCAAAGCATTTTCCGGGTCATGGAGATACAGAAGTGGATTCACATTACGACCTGCCGGTAATCAACAAAACCAAACAACAGTTAGATTCATTGGAGCTGTTTCCTTTTCGTGAAATATTCAGAGCTGGTGTAGGCAGTGTAATGATTGCACATTTAGCTATTCCGGCAATTGATAAAAAACCAAATCAACCAACCTCTCTTTCAAAAAACAATGTTACAGGTTTGTTGCGTGAGGAAATGAATTATAATGGTTTAACCTTTACAGATGCCCTGGAAATGAAAGGTGTCACAAAATTTTTCCCTGCAGGTGAAGCTGCTGTTCAGGCTATTATAGCAGGTAACGATATGCTTTGTTTACCCGATGATGTTCCTGCAGCTATTGCTGCTATTAAGACCGCAACAGAAAATAACCGCATAAGCTGGAGAGATATAGATGATAAAGTAAGAAGAGTTTTAGAAGAAAAATACAACCTGGGTTTAAATGAAATGCAACCTGTAGATACTTCCAATCTTGTTGCAGATTTAAACTCTAAGACCGGTTACTTTAATAAACTTGTGGCTGAAAATGCCATTACTGTACTAAGCAACGGGGCAGATCTGATGCCTTCAAGATTGGAGAAAAAAACAGCATATGTAGGTTTAGGTATTGATTCTTTAAATGGTTTTGGAAAAAGGCTTGTTCAGGATATGAAAGCAGATGTTTTTTTATTTACCTATAAAGATGGTGATAATAAAGCTGCTGAAATACAACAAAAAATAACCAGTGGAAAATATGATGTTGTTATTGCAGGTGTTCACAATTACAGTTTCAGAATTGCAAATAATTACAACATCAGTGCTTCAGCAATAAAACTATGGAACAACCTGCAAAATCATAATACAACAACATTTTTGTTTGGTAATGTATATGCTGCTAAAAACTTTTGTAATGCAAAATCATTAGTAACCGTATACCAGGATAATCCTGAGTTTCAAACAGCAGCAGCAGATTTTATAAAAGGTACAGTACATGCTTATGGCAAAATACCGGTTACTGTTTGCAATTTCCGGTATGGAACAGGATTTTCAACAAATCATAATGTGCCTGTAGGTAGTTCGCCTGCCTGGCTGGTAGTTGACAGTATTGTTAGAGATGCCATGGGCAGACAAGCATTTCCCGGTGCAGTTGTTTTGGCTGTACACAACGGTGTCATAAAATATCACAAGGCCTTTGGCAGGTTTGAGTATGACAGAACTTCATTACCTGTAAATCTGCAAAGCATTTTGATGTGGCTTCAGTTACAAAAATATCAGCCACCACTGTTTCTGTAAATGAAACTTTATGAAGAAGGCAAACTTGATTTAAATAAAACTTTAGGGGACTACCTGCATTTTACAAAAGGAACTGATAAAGCCGGACTTGCTCTTAAAGATATCCTTTTACACCAGGCCGGTTTAAATCCATTTATTACTTTTTATAAAGAAACTATTGACCCCGTAACAGGAATTCCCAAAAACGATTTATACAGCAATAAGCTTGAAAAAAATTTTACAATACCTGTTGCCCGCGATTTATTCTTACGTAATGACTGGAATGATTCCATGTATCAAAGGATTGTAAATAGTAAGTTAACTGCACAGGGAAAATATGTTTATAGTGATAATGATTTTATACTACTGGGTAAAATTGTAGAAGTGATTTCAGGAATGACACTGGATGAATATGCACATAAAACTTTTTTCGCTCCTTTGGGAATGGCAACAACAGGGTTTAAACCATGGATCCGTTTTGGATCTGAAAGAGTAGTGCCTACAGAGAAGGAACATAATTTCAGGCGTCAGTTATTAAGGGGTTATGTTCATGATGAAGGTGCTTCCTTGTTTGGTGGAGTATCTGGGCATGCAGGTTTATTTTCTAATGCTTACGATCTTTCATTGCTTTATCAAATGTTATTGAATGGAGGAGAAATGAATGGTAAAAGATATTTTAAGCCGGAAACTATTCAATTCTTTACAGCTTATGGAAGTGATATAAGCCGAAGAGGTTTGGGTTTTGATAAACCTGAAAAAGATAATAATACAAGAAAAGAACCTTATCCTTCGTCCCTGGCTTCTCCTGATACTTATGGACATACGGGATATACCGGAACATGTGTATGGGTAGATCCTCAGTCGAAGCTGGTTTATATTTTCCTTTCAAACAGGGTTTATCCTTCCAGGAATAATAACTTGTTAGGGCAAATGCAAATTCGTGGAAAAATACAGGATGCAATTTATCGTGCTATTCAAAAAGAAGAGGCTACCATGGCAACCTCTATTAATTAGTCTCTTTTTTGTGGGTTATTTCCCGGAGGTCTTCTTTTGTGTTGCGGCCTTTGTGGACCTTCTTTTCTGGGAGCAACATTTTTAGAAGGATCGTTAGGTGTTCTTTTTTGAATCATCATGTTTCCTTTTGGAGCTTCTCTTTGTTGTTGTCCTCCACGATGCTCTCTTGACCTGTCTTTTCTTTTTTTATCAGATTTTTCCAGACTTTTTAAAGTTATATGTCCTACCACATCTACATATTCCGGCTCTACTTCCAAAGCTTTATTGGAAACTACTTCCACTGCTTCCAGTTCATCAGGAATAATATTCTGGTTGTTTAAGGTTCTGATTTTATTTACCCGTTCAAGGGTAAGCGGGTATTGTTTAGAACTTTCAGGCAACACATACCACATCAGGTTTTTAAAAATATCTTTTTTGATTAAAGTTGCTGTTCCTCTTTTTACCTGTAATAAATCTGCATTTTCAGGAAAACCCTGTAAAGCATCTAAATAGGTATCCAGTTCATAATTAAGGCAACATTTTAACCTGCCGCATTGCCCGCTAAGCTTAGTTTGATTAATAGAAAGATTCTGATACCTGGCAGCAGCGGTATTTACAGATTTAAAATCAGTAAGCCAGGTTGCACAACATAGTTCACGTCCGCAACTCCCAATACCACCTACTTTACCACTTTCCTGCCGGGCACCAATTTGCCGCATTTCTACTTTGAGCTTAAATTCAGAAGCAAAAATTTTGATCATCTCACGGAAGTCAACCCTGTCTTCAGCTATATAAAAAAAAGTTCCTTTCTTGCCATCAGCCTGAATTTCTACCAGGCTCATTTTCATATTCAGGTTCATTTGTTTGGCAATAGCTCTGCACCTGATAAGTATGTCTCTTTCCCTGGCTTTATTTTGTTTATACAGATCAAGGTCCCGGTCAGTAGCCCGCCTAAGAATTTTTTTCATTTCAGGATTAAACTCTTCCAGACCTTTTTTCTTTAGTTGCAACCTTACCACTTCACCGGTCAATTGCACTTCTCCCACATCAAATCCCGAAACACCTTCAACGGTGATCCAGTCTCCTTTTTCATATAGTTGAAGTGAACTGTTTCTATAATAATCTTTACGGCTACCCTGGTTAAAGCTTACTTCTACCACACGACAGGCTGTTTCAACATCACTAATTGGTAAATTCACTAACCAATCATATGCATTCATCCTGTTGCAGCTATTAGTACCGCAACTGCCATTGCTTTTACATCCATTCGGTGTTCCTGATCCACAGCTACCACATCCCATAATTTTCAATCTTTATAATTATTTACAACAATTGAATATCAACTGTGCTTAAATTTAAAAGTAGTATGAGGTGGGATGGAGAAAAGCTATTTATATGCAAGCTTGCTTATTAGGTTTAAACGTAAAACACTAAGTGTTAGAACCTGTTTAAGCTAATCAAGGCTTCAACCTTTGCGGGTTAAATAATGTCATCATATGACTTATATAGTGAGTTTTTAATAGCTTTTAGTTTCCCTCGCACCAACCACGATACCTCTTTATATATATTGATAACGCAAAGCGTTAGATAGCAAATATAATTTTTTTATGCTAGTATCCGTACTGATCAGGTAATTTTTTGCTTAAGCATCTCAAAATTTAAACTGATAGAACAACGTTATGTTTTACTATATAAAAGATTTTTATAGTAAGAGAGTGAAAAAGGATCTTGCCATTTGCATTTCGTTCTATATAATAAGCTGCTTTTTCAATTTCATCTGAAATGGCTTCTTTTTGTTCAAGACTCATAACTTTATTCATTTTTAGTATCAATTCATACTCACCTGATGACATGGAAGTTTGTAATTTATCTGCCATCACTTCGTTTCCTATCTCTAATCTTATAGCCTGTTCTACCAAATGAGTAAAATGTTTTAAAAATTGCTTTTGCCTTTCCCTGCCTAATCTGGCTATTTCCTCAATGAATTTAACCTGTGATACTGTTTGATTTTTTAATGTGGCATTCATCCATTCTTTTAAAAGAGAACTAAAATCTTCATCAGCATGATGTAAAAGATGCAGGGCTTCTCTGTAGTTTCCATCGCTGGCATTAGCAAGAAGCTTAGCCTGTTCTTTTTGACAATTAGCTTTTAATACCAGTGTTTTTTCTATATCCGAAGAATCAATTGAAGGGATTTTTATTAACTGGCAACGGGATAATATGGTAGATAAAATTTTTTCTTCACTTTCTGCCACTAATATAAATAAGGTATCGGCAGGGGGCTCTTCAATAAGTTTTAAAAGTTTATTACCTTCTTTTCCTAGATATTCAGGCATCCACATCAAAAGGATCTTATAACCACTTTCAAAGCTTTTAAGGTTTAGTTGCCTGATGATATCATTACATTCATGAGCGGTAATATTACCCTGTTTATTTTCTGCGCCAATAAATTGCAGCCAGTCAAAAACATTTCCGTACGGGTATTGATTTATAAACTCTCTCCAATTCACTATGAAGTCAGTAGATATTGGCTTCTCATGTTTTGCATCTCTTTTAATAGTTGGGTAAGAATAATGAATATCAGGATGAACGAGAGCCTGAGTTTTAGAGAAGGAGGATTGTTTCTGCATCCAGGAATCAGCTTCGTCGGCTGTAGCAGGTAATTTTACTTCTACAGGTTCATCAAACAAACCGGCATCGGGTTCTTTCTCCGAAGATGAAGGGATACTGCTTATATAATTTGCAAAGGCAAGAGCTAAGGGCAATGCTCCGCTACCTTCTTTACCTAAAAACAGTAAGGCGTGGCTTAACCTGTTATGCTGAACCATCTCAACAAGGTGTTGCTTTACTGCCTGCTGACCAATTACATCTTTAAATAACATAATTATAAAGTAGCGATGTTAATGGATTTAGCGGAAATAAAAAATATTTGATGTTACCTGCAACAAAAAAGCCGCGGGCAGCGGCTTGGAATTAAAAAATAATTACGAAAGTTAGTTCAGGTGTATAGTAATTTCTTCATCTAATGGTTTAACCTTACTGGGAAAAACTTTAACTAGCTTACCATTTTTATCAATAAGAAATTTGGTGAAATTCCATTTTATTACAGGATCCTGGGTTCCTATTTTTTTTGCTTCTTCAGTTAAATATTTAAAAATGGGATGAGCGTCATTTCCCATTACAGAAACTTTTTCGGCCATAAGAAATGTTACACCATAATTTCTTTTACAGAAATCTACAATTTCTTCATTGCTGCCGGGCTCCTGTTCGCCAAAGTTGTTGGCGGGAAAACCTATTACGACTAACTTGTCCTTATATCTTTGAGAAAGCTTTTCCAGATCTTCATATTGGTATGTGTATCCACATTTTGAAGCAGTGTTAACAATTAAAAGATTTTTTCCTTTAAATGCAGAAAAATCAATTTCTTTTCCTTCCAGACCTTTAACCTTAAAATCGTAAATAGAATTTCCATTAAGCGCAACAGATAAAATCATAGCCAGCAATAATGTTTTCATAATTGTGTTTGTAGTTTATTACAACAATACAAAGGTAAAAAGGTTCTATGCGATAAGAATCTTAAAGTTGATTCTTATTGCTTCTCAAAAGCACCCAGGTCTGGTAGATTTATAGGTCTGGGATTGCCATCAAGATCAATTAAAACTCCTTTATAAGCACCTTTATCAATGGCAGGGGAACTTTTTGTATTCAGTCTAAAGTCAAAATAACGGCTTGCTGTATTTATACTGTCAAACTGTGGGTTAGCATTGGAGTTAAAGTTTGGAACTGTTGCCAAGGCCGGTTTGCTATCAACACTCCAAAGAATATAATCAAATATTACAGAGAATGGATTATTACCCACTTTTACTACTTGTACTTCTTCTTTTACCAAGCCTCCACTCTCACCCCAGATAATACAATTTTCAAAAATTGCATTCAATGCTCTTGTTTGATTATCCAAAGCATTCGTTATATAAACAACGGGTTTTTTGTGCTGCAGGTAAGATGTTGAATAAGCTGCTATAGTACAATGAGTGAATTTATAATCACCACCTTTTACAATAAATAAGTTCTGTCCGCAATTTGAAATCAAAACATTTTTGGCAACAATACTTGAATTAATTGCCAGTATACCGGCATCATAAGCATTTTCAATGATAGTTTCATTTAAAGTAAGTTTTGGCGATGCATTGGAAGCGGGTTCATTTACAACAACAGCCTGGTAAGCATTTTTAATTACCGTATAATTTAAAATGTTGTTTTTGCTTACATCTAAAAAAAACAAGCCCGGGTAACTTGCAGGAAAATTTTTATATGGATCATCCAGCCTGTCACCTGTAAAAATGACTCTTTCATTTTCTTCTTTTTCTCCATTTACATGTAGTGTTCCATTTATATAAAAAGGTGCATCTGCATGCATATGAATTCTTGTTCCTTTATTAATGGTCAAAACAGCATTTGTATCAACCAGTATACCCCCAAGTATCACATAAGGAAGATCATTATTCCATGTTTCGTTTGTTTTAATAATTCTGCCTCGTAAAAAATGTGCATTTTGTCCATAGGCTTCCAGTTGCACTATTCTTCTGTTGCCATTATAAATGATCTCGATACTATCCCGAATAACAAAAGGAAGATTATCAGCATTGGGATCTATGGTAACAGTTGCAAATACATAAAGACTGTCATTGTTTCTTAATTCTGTTCCTGAAACAATTGGTCCCGGCAATCCATTTACATTTATTTTAAACGGCGAAGCAGCATTTCCCATCAACCTTATTGAACTGATACGAAGTCCTTTATCGTTTGGATTGAATATTTTAAAGACATGTGTAACTGAACCTGCTGAAGTAAAAACTGTATCAAAGTGTAAGGTATCTACGCTGGTGCGTAAAAATGCATCAGCATCTGAAGTGAAATCATTTTTTCTGCATGCATATATAATAAAAAGGAAGGTTACAAAAGCAACAACAGTCCTTAACGGTTTTCTCATAGGGTATAAAAGTACATTAGTGGCTGGAAAAACAAAGAGTAGCCAAACTTATTTCGGTATTCTTTAAAGAAACCATTTCCCTGCCACAAGCTTCAAGGGTTGCTCCTGTAGTTACAACATCATCAACTAAAAGGATGTGTTTATTGGTAATAGCGTTTAAATTAGCAACTTCAAACTTCCCTTCCATATTCTGCCAGCGCTCTACACGGCTCTTTTTTGTTTGGCTGTCTGTATGTTCATTTCTAATAATAGACCTTGTTAGAACAGGTATTTTCATTATTTCGCCTATTCCGTCGCATAATATTTTTGCCTGGTTAAATCCTCTTTTCTTTTCTTTTGACGGGAAAAGAGGTAATGGAACTAAGGCATTTACAGTAGAAAAACGTCCGGATGCTTTTAATTGTTTCCCCATCAGCTTTCCTAAATAAATTCCCAGATCCTTATTTCCCTTGTATTTAAAACTGTTGATTAGCCTTTGCACCAGCGATTCTTTTGTAAAATATAATTGCGCTGAAGCTGCAGTAACAGGCAGTCTTCCCCAAAAAATTTTTTCAATTAGATTTTCGTGCAGGTTTTCGAAAAGAGTATAAGGTAAGGAATCAAGACACCGGAGACAAAGCATATGATGTTTATCAATTACATCGCTACCACAACCTTCACAAACATGAGGAAATGCTAAATGCAAAATCGGATCTATAGTATTAAGAAGCCACGACTTCACTGGTTATTAATTTAATTTAAAATAAATGACGGTATACTTCTTCAACCCTGCTCATACTTACAACTTCAATTTTTATTCTTTTTTTATCAAGTCCTTTTTGACTGTACTTTGAAACTATAATTTTTTCAAATCCTAATTTTTCTGCTTCTGCTATTCTTTGTTCTATTCTGTTCACTGCTCTTATTTCTCCACTTAATCCAACTTCACCGGCAAAACAAATGTGTTGAGGAATAGGTACATCTTCATATGAAGAGAGTAAGGCAGATAGTACTGCAAGATCAATAGAAGGATCTTCTACTTTTATACCACCGGCTATGTTTAAGAAAACATCTTTCATTCCAAAATGAAATCCACCGCGTTTTTCCAAAACAGCCAATAATAACTGCAAGCGACGCAAGTCAAAACCGGTTACAGTTCTTTGAGGTGTTCCATAAACAGATTGTGTTACTAAAGCCTGTACTTCAATCAACAAAGGTCTTTGTCCTTCAATAGTAGCTGCAATGGCAATGCCACTCAACTGATCTTCTTTTTGAGTAATTAAAATTTCACTTGGATTTGTAACTGCTGTCATTCCTGAATCAGTCATTTCATAAATTCCTATTTCAGAAGTACTGCCAAACCTGTTTTTTAAGGTTCTTAAAATTCTGTAAGCATAATGCCTGTCACCTTCAAATTGTAAAACAGTATCAACCATGTGTTCCAGTAATTTAGGTCCTGCAATTGAACCTTCTTTTGTTATATGACCTATCAGGAAAACAGGTGTATTTGTTTCTTTGGCAAACTGCTGAAATTCTGCTGCGCATTCTTTTAATTGTGAAACACTGCCCGGTGATGAATCAATAAAAGGTGACTGAAGTGTTTGAATAGAATCAACAATGATAAGATCGGGTCTTAATTTTTTTATTTCATTAAAAATTACCTGTGTTGATATTTCAGTAAGCAAATAAAAATTTTCATTTGGTGAGGGTAAGTTTTTATTTGAATGTAGCCTGTCTGCTCTCATCTTTATCTGTTGTTCACTTTCCTCTCCACTTATGTATAATACTATTGCATCTTTAAGTTGTAAACCCATTTGTAAAAACAAAGTTGATTTTCCAATTCCCGGTTCACCTGCAACAAGTACAATACTACCCGGAACAATTCCTCCACCTAATACACGATTCAATTCCTTGTCAGATGTTTCAACTCTGTATGTTTCTTTTGTTATTACTTCATTAAGAGCTAATGTTTTTTTTGGTGAATTATCTGAATGATAAGATTGCCAGTCATTAGCAGTTTGTTTTTTTGCATCTTTTTGAATGAGTTCTTCTATAAACGTATTCCATTGCTGACATGAAGGACATTTGCCAACCCACTTAGTACTTTCATACCCACAACTTTGACAGAAATAAGCAGTTTTAATTTTTGACATTGATCAAAATTCGTTGATTAATGATGTGCAGATCCAAAAAAATAAAAATAGAAGAGTGGTAAAAAATAAAAGTAAAAAGGGCTGATCTGACGACCAACCCTTTTACTTACTAACCCATTAAATTCTGGCACTAAATTACAATTATGCATCACATTACAAAATTAAATTTTGGTGGTGTGAATAACTTTTGCTCTATTTTATGGTTTCCATCAGGTAAGAAAACAACAGTATAATTAATTGATTTGCAAAAGTTTATAATCAAACAATCAAAAATTATTTTTAATATGAATGTGCTAAACTGTCAGGTAAAAATGATAAAACAAATTGGTTCATGACAAAAATGATTAAGATTTCTTAAAAAGCCTCAACAATGACTTTTAATACGGGTTTGGTCATACTTTTGAAGATATAAGAAATTAAAATTGATATAAGATGACCCCATCCATAATGATTGTTTCTTTAATTTTTATTGGAATTAGTATGATTGTTTCCGGCATTATGAAAAGCCGGTTCTCAACTTTTAGTAAAATTCCTCTTTTGGCCAGGTTAACGGGAAAAGAGGTAGCTGAAAAGATGCTCAGGGAAAATGGA